>Ga0302288_1000660_pt1 | contig 26174 bp, 15 predicted proteins | sample III_Fen_N1_1_FD_194549 | JGI IMG/M metagenome (GOLD analysis project Ga0302288, IMG submission 194549) | Peat permafrost microbial communities from Stordalen Mire near Abisko, Sweden - III_Fen_N1_1 | ecosystem: Environmental > Terrestrial > Soil > Wetlands > Permafrost | place: Sweden: Abisko...
GGCTCCGGTTCGGCAAGAAAGGGTATTTCGTCGTTTTTAATTTTCGTCCTGTAATGCAATACTCCATTCAGATACCTGAAATAGAAATAAAACTGATAAATGAATGCCAGCAGCAACACGGCAAACACAATCAATTCGATCAACGAAAAGGAAAAACCGTAAAATTCCATTATTATATGATTTACGCCTAACCCCTAAAAAGGGATTAGAGTTACTTTTATTTTGTTTTGAATTCCCCTTTATGGGTTTGGGGTCATTTTAATTCATCCGAGGTATAAGCCTTTGGCAACTTGCGCAAATTGTATTGCGAAGCCATAATTTCACCATAAGCACCGGCCGAACGTAGAGCTAACAAATCACCGCGCTTGGTTTTATTCATAAAGTAGTCCTTAATAAACGTATCGGACGATTCGCAGATCGGACCCACCACATCGTATTGCTCATCGGGCAATTCCGAGCTTAGGTTTTCGATACGGTGATAAGCCTGGTACAAAGCCGGACGAATCAAATCGGTGAAACCAGCATCCACGATGGCGAATTTCTTGGTACTTCCTTCTTTCACATACAGCACTTTGGTAATCAGGCTTCCGCACTGAGCCACCACGGCGCGTCCCAACTCGAAGTGTAACGATTGTCCGGGACGAAGCTGAAGATGTTCGCGGAAAATTTTGAAATACGACTCGAAATCAGGAATTGGGAAATGGTTTGGGTGTTCGTAGTTGATACCCAATCCGCCACCTACATTGATATGTTCCAACGTAATGTTTTTGGCTATAAATTGCTCCTGCAATTCATTCACGCGAACGCACAAATCCTGAAACGAAGTCAAATCGGTGATTTGCGAACCAATATGAAAATGAATTCCAATCAGTTTTACATTGGGCAACGAAGGGAATAAATCCACCACCTTGTCCAAATCCTGCATATTGATACCGAACTTGTTTTCGTTCAATCCGGTGGTGATATAGTGGTGTGTGTGAGCACTTACGTTCGGGTTGATACGCAAAGCCACCTTGGCAACTTTGCCTTTGGCAGCTGCCAGTTCGTTGATAACTTCCAACTCAGGAATCGACTCCACATTGAAGCAGAAAATATCATTCTCCAACCCTAAGTTTATTTCCCAATCGGCTTTACCAACTCCGGCAAAAACAACTTTGGAAGGTAAAATTCCGGCATCGATAGCAGCCTGCACTTCGCCACCGCTAACGCAGTCGGCTCCCAAACCGGCCTCTTTAATTACCGCCAACACATTTGAGTTTACATTGGCTTTCATAGCGTAGTGCACATGAAAATCCGATTTGGCAGTTTGGGTATTTATTTCGTTCAATGTCTTGCGAAGTACTTCCAAATCATAGTAATAAAACGGAGTTTGGATTTCGCTAAACTTATCTACAGGATATTTTGCTTTAGTCATAATAGTAAGGATAACCCCAAACCCCTAAAGGGGCTTGAAGACTAAGTTTGTATATTTATAACACTTTCATTTTTTTTAAGAACACTCAAAGCCCCTTTAAGCTTCGGCGTGAGCTCAGCCGAACGGGGATTGGGGTCATTCATTAAACAGAGCAGCACTCAACGCATTCAAAGCGCGTTTTTTGTCCTCGGCTTTAATCAGGAACGAGATATTGTAATTGCTTCCGCCGTAAGAAATCATTCTCACTGGAATTTGGCTCAGCGCACCCACTACTTTTGCCTGAAATCCAACATTTTCAAAAGGCATATCACCCACCACGCAGATAATAACCATATCTTTATCTACGGTTACCGTTCCGAATTTCTTCAATTCATTTACGATTTCATCCAGACGTTTGGCATTGTCAATGGAAACAGAAACACCTACTTCCGAAGTAGTTACCATATCAATCGGAGTCTGGTATGATTCAAAAATTTCGAATACTTTGCGTAGGAACCCATGTGCAAGCAACATGCGCCCTGATTTTATTTTGATAGCTGTAATTCCATCTTTGGCAGCAACAGCTTCAATTTTTCCTTTTTTGCTTTGCGTTGAAATCAATGTTCCGAAAGCTTCAGGTTCCATTGTGTTAAGCAAACGAACCGGGATATTAGCCAGTTTTGCGGGCAAAATACAGGTTGGATGAAGAATTTTAGCACCAAAATAAGCCAACTCGGCAGCTTCCTCGAAGTGCAATACCGGAACCGGTTTAGTACCTTCCACAAAACGGGGATCGTTGTTATGCATTCCGTCAATATCCGTCCAAATCTGGATTTCCTGAGCTTTAATGGCAGCACCAATCAATGAAGCTGTATAGTCACTTCCACCCCGTTGAAGGTTATCAATTTCGCCATAGATATTGCGGCAAATAAATCCCTGAGTAATATAAACGGTATATCCGGCATATTCCGACAATTGTTTAGCCAGATTATCAATAATATAATTCAAATCAGGTTCCGAATTCTTGTCAATTTTCATAAATTCCAATGCAGGAATCAGGGTACTGTTCTCACCCGTTTCGCTCAAATAGAGTTGAAAAAGAGTCGTCGAAAGCATTTCGCCCTGGGCAAGAATTACTTTTTCTTCAAATAACGTGAAAACAGATTTAGAAAATGACCGAAGATAATCAAACATTGATTTGATAACAGCGATTGCTTCTGCTTTCTTTTCGGGAGTGGAATACAACTCGTCAATTACATCAAAGTATTTGTTTTCAAGCAAATTAATTTTTTCTAACGCACCGGTTGTATTGTTTTTGTAAAGATAATCTGAAATTTCCACCAAACTATTCGTTGTACCCGACATAGCCGATAAAACAACAATTTTTTGCTGTCCATCACAAATCAACTTGGCAACTTCTTTCATGCGAGCGGCTGAACCTACGGACGTTCCACCGAATTTTAATACTTTCATTTCTTTCGTGTTATTCGTTATTTGCTAAATTAAAATTAGGTGCAAAAGTAATATTTTTTTCTCAATAATTCCCCATTTGTAATTTCGATAATTTCAGCTACATTTGCATAAAAAAGCTTTCTATTCATGCCAAAAAAGATAGCACTTGTATTATTGTCAGTTTTTTGCATAAGTATGTACACTTATAGCATTGATGGCTGGATACGTATCAACCGGCTGGGCTATCTTCCCAACGAGAAAAAGAAAGCTGTCCTACTCAGCGAATCGCCCCAAAACATTAAAGAATTTTCCATTCACGATGCGTTAACCAACGAGGAACTTGGGGTTTTCAACACCGTTATTTCCAAAGGGGAATTCCAGTCATATAAAAGCACCTATATTCTGGATTTTTCAGCATTTAAAATTCAGGGAGCATTCTATATTAAAGCCGGTTTAATCTATTCTCCCACCGTTTTTATTAATAAAAATATTTATCTGGGTAGTGCTGATTTTTCGTTAAGCTTCATTCGCCAGCAACGATTAGGAACTAATTTTGCTATTGACCTTGACAATCAAATAGAAAACAACGTCCAGTCAACAAATGTTGAGCCTGATAAACCGACCAAATCAAAATCGTCCAGAAAAAACACAACGATTATTTCACCCGAACCACCCAAATTAATCAATGTTTCGGGTGGTTGGAAAGAAAGTGCGGACGGAACGCAAAACGGCAGCATCCTCGCAACAGCCATTTTTCAGATGCTTTTTGCTTATCAAATGAATCCTTTGGCTTTCTCGGATAAGCATGATGATTTAGGAAAGAAAATATCCAACGACATCCCCGACATTTTAGATGAAGCCAAATGGGGATTGGACTGGCTGCTAAAAATGTATCCTAACAAGGAAACGATATATCATGAAATTGGAGACGAGTTGCAATCGTCAGCGGTTGGCTCGCTACAACCCAATGTTCGGCAAGTGTATGTGGCCACAGGGAAACCACAAGGTAATACCGCAAAAAATCATTCCAACGGAATAGCTTCCGTTGCCGGAAAGTATAGCTCCGCCTTTTCATTGGGAGCACAAATGTTGAAAAAGTTCTATCCCGTACTTGCCGACACCCTTGCATCCAAAGCCGCGGAAGCTTATCAATTGGGCAAAAAATATCCCGGCATTTGCCAATCCATTCCCTTAAAATCGGCTGCATACGCAGTGGAAGACGACTGGTGTGATGACATGGAATTGGCTGCCGTTGAGCTCTATCAGGGCACATACGATGGAAATTACCTGAAAGATGCCACGCAATTCGGCCGCATGGAGCCGGTGTCGCCGTGGATGTGCTCGGACACCACCTCACATTATCAATGGTACCCATTTATCAATATCGGCCATTATCTGCTGGCAAATGTTGAAAACCCGCGTTTTCAAAAAGAATTTCAGGAAAACCTGTTGAATGGGATTCAACGCATGAGTTTATATGCCAAGACTAATCCGTTCGAGGTGGGCGTCCCTATGGTAAAAAACTCCAACAATTTAGTTTCAGCTTTGGCCACTCAATGCATCCTGTACCGAACGCTAACCAATGATTCAACCTATGTCAATATGGAAAACGGACTCATCGACTGGCTTTTGGGTCGGAATCCGTGGGGAGCAAGCATGATAACCGGATTGCCAAAAACAGCGAATCCGCCTGCAAATCCTTTCATCAATTCAAGTTCTAAAAATAATACTCCAACCAGTGGGGGTTTAATTAGTGGACCGGTTCAGAAAAGTAGTTTTAAATTTCAACTGAGCAACTTCATAACCGACAGCAATGGTTCGGAACGTTTTCAGTCTGATTGGGCAGTGTACCACGATAACAATGAAGATTACGTGACCAATGAGCTTTCGTTGGATGGAAGTGCTTCACTGGCTTACCTGTTTTCGGGAAAACAATTGGAAGGTGTTCCCGAAAAAACGGCTGACAACAACCAATATATCGGCGGTGGCATAATTCGCACCGATGAAACCAAGAAACAGATTTGCCTTGTTTTTTCGGGAAATGAATATACCGATGGATATAAAACCATTCGCCAGGCCTTAAAGAAACTGAACATCAAAGCATCCTTCTTTTTCACTGGTGATTTTTATCGCAATTCCAAAAACAGTAAAATCATCAAAGAATTGCTTGAAGACAATCATTATTTGGGTGGAAATTCCGATAAGAACCTGATTTATTGCTCTATGCAAAAACACGATTCGCTTCTGATCAGCAAGTCGAGGTTTATTGATGATTTGAAAAACAATTATTCGGCAATGGAAAAATTCGGAATTAAAAAAAATCAGACACCGTTCCTTTTTCCTCCTTACGAAGCCTATAATGACAGCATTAGCCAGTGGAGCAAGGAAGTTGGCATTCAGATTATCGCTTCAACGCCAGGCACACTCTCCAATTCGGACACGTCAGTTCCGGAAATGCGGGAGAACTATTTTTCGAGCAATGAAATCTACAAACGGATAATTCAGTTGGAATCAAAACAAGGTCTGAACGGGTATATTCTTTCGTTCCATCTGGGAGCCGATGCACGCCGCCAGGATAAGTTCTACCCGCAGCTATATAATCTTTTGTTGGAATTATCGAAATATGGGTATGACTTTGTGGATTTATACAAAGCGACAGACATAATAGACAGAAACAGCTCATTGCCAGACAATAAACAAAAAAGGAAGAACTGATTTGTTCTTCCTTTTTATGCTGGGTGGAAAACGGGGCTCGAACCCGCGACCTTCGGAACCACAATCCGACGCTCTAACCGACTGAGCTATAACCACCGTGTTTTGCGAGTGCAAAGATAATACTACCACTCAATTTGTGCAACTGTTTTGTTTTTAAAATTATAGCTATTTTCACAACACATTAATTTACAACGACTAAAGGACAAAAGAAAATGAAATATTATGTTTCAAATCCGGTTTTGGATGCCCAAATCAAAGAAATTAGACAAAAAATCAGACTTTCGATGAATGGAATCACATCAGATTTGATGACCCAAAACGGAATTTCATACAAGAAAAACTACGGGGTAGCTATTCCGCGTTTAAAAGAAATTGCAACTGCTTATACCCCAAACCACGATTTAGCGCAACGACTTTGGGCACTCCAAATCCGCGAAACCATGATTTTGGCTACCATGCTGGAACCTTACGATAAATTCACCCCCGAAATGGCGAACAATTGGGTCGAAGATGTTGATCAAATTGAAATAATAGAATTAACCTGTATGAATTTACTGGCAAAAGTTTCGTTTGCCAATTTGCTTTGCATAGATTGGATGCATTCCGAAAAATTACAGGTTCAAATAGCCGGTTACATACTCGCAGCCAGAGTTTATACAGAATTAACTGCCGAAGAAATTGAAACTATTACCCAGAAAGCATTGTTGGTATCCAATACCAATGAATTTCATTTATATAAAGCCGTGGCACTATGTTTAAGCCGCTTTTGCAGGATGAGTAAAGAAACGGCATTGCGAATAACGAATGAGCTTAAAGCTTCCGAAAATGCCACTTCGCCGGGGCATCAGTTTATTTCGGACGCAGTGACGCAGGAAATATTATATTTAAGCATTTTATAGCAAAAAAACGGTGTAAAAGTTGTATTTTTGTTGGTCATTAATTTGTTATAATGAAGGAAGAAATTTCATTTGAATCGGTAAAAGAGATTTTCACAGACTATCTAAAAAAAAACCAGCATCGCAAAACCCCCGAACGGTATGCGATTTTGGAACACATCAATTCATACGACGGACATTTTAACGCCGACATTCTTTACAATTTAATGAAAAAGGATTACCGGGTAAGTCTAGCAACCATTTACAATACGCTGGATTTATTAGTTAGCTGCAAATTAATTGTGAAGCATCAATTGGGCGGTCAATTTGCCCAGTACGAAAAAGCGTTTGGAAATAACACACACAACCACTTGATTTGCACCAATTGCGGCAAAGTGAAGGAGTTTTCGGACAAACAACTGCGCGTTTCCATTCAAAACCGAAAATTCGTACATTTTTATCCTACACACTATTCGCTCTATTTGTACGGGCTATGTCATAAATGTAAAACAGCTTTAAAAAAGCCAAAAAGCATAATTTAAGAATTTATTCAATTTATATATCAACTAAATGAAAGTAGATGTTTTATTAGGTCTCCAATGGGGAGATGAAGGTAAAGGAAAGATTGTTGACGTTTTAACCCCTGGTTATCAGGTTATCAGCCGTTTTCAAGGTGGCCCCAATGCCGGTCACACGCTGGAATTTGAAGGTAAAAAATTTGTACTCCGTTCTATTCCTTCCGGAATTTTTCAGGGAGATAAAATAAACGTTATTGGCAACGGTGTGGTACTTGATCCGGCACTGTTTAAAGCCGAAGTAGATGCATTGGAACAATCGGGTCATCCGTTGACTGACCGATTGAAAATCTCCAAAAAAGCACACCTTATCCTGCCAACTCATCGTTTGTTGGATGCGGCTTACGAATCAGCTAAAGGAAGTGGAAAAATCGGTACAACGGGCAAAGGAATTGGTCCGACTTACACAGATAAAATCAGTCGTAACGGGGTTCGCGTAGGCGATATTCTTCATAATTTTGAAGAAAAATACAACGCAGCTGTTACCCGTCACAAAGAAATTTTGAAACAGTTGAATTTTGAATATGACTTGGCTGAACTGGAAGCCGCATGGTTCGAAGGAATTAACTGCATGAAACGTTTTGATTTAATTGACAGCGAGCATTATGTGAATGATGCCATTAAATCGGGCAAAAAAGTTCTGGCCGAAGGTGCACAGGGAACCATGCTCGACATTGATTTCGGATCGTATCCGTTTGTAACTTCGTCGAATACCATTTGCGCCGGAGCTTGTACGGGTTTGGGAATTGCTCCTCGTAATATCGGCGATGTTTTCGGAATCTTCAAAGCGTATTGTACGCGTGTCGGCAGTGGTCCTTTCCCAACGGAATTGTTCTGCGAAACCGGTGACAAAATGCGTAAAATCGGTTTTGAGTTTGGTTCGGTAACCGGTCGTCCTCGCCGATGCGGATGGATTGATTTGGTTGCACTGAAATATGCCATCATGATAAACGGAGTTTCGCAACTGATTATGATGAAAAGTGACGTACTCGACACATTTGATATTATCAATGCTTGTGTGGCTTACAAAATCAATGGAGTGGAAACCGAAGAATTTCCTTACGACTTGAACGATGGAGCCGAACCGGTTTATGTTGAACTTCCGGGCTGGAAAGTGGATATGACTAAAATGCAAAGCGAAGATGAATTTCCTGAAGAATTCAATGCTTATTTGAATTTCTTAGAAGAAGAGCTGGAAGTGCCTATTAAAATCGTTTCGGTAGGTCCTGATCGCGAACAGACGATTATCCGTTATCAGGAGTAGTTTCTACGTTTTTTTCTAAATCTAAGAACTCTTGTTTACTGGTTTCTGTTACTTCTAGAAGGTAAAAACTGACATTTCTGCCAATTTGTCAACTGGCAAGGATTTTGATAGATTGCTGAGTCAAACCATTAAAATTTAGAATTATGCACTTTGGATATTCAATTTATATTATTTTCGGCGTTTTCGCGTTGATAAGTTGGTTGATTTCAAACAGACTGAAATCAAAGTTCGAAAAATATTCACGCATTCCTATTCCTCGTGGAATGACAGGAAAAGATGTAGCTGTGAAAATGCTGCGCGACAACGGTATTTACGACGTTCAGGTTACTGCAACCAACGGACACTTGACCGACCATTACGATCCAACAACCAAAACGGTAAATTTGAGTGAGAACGTTTACTCATCCAGTAGCGTAGCGGCAGCAGCCATTGCGGCTCACGAGTGCGGTCATGCCGTACAACACGCCACGGCTTATGCCCCACTTACGATGCGTTCAAAACTGATTCCGGTTGTGAATTTTGCTTCGAATTGGATGCAATGGGTTTTGTTAGCCGGCATACTTTTCTTTAATCGTTTTCCGGAATTGTTATTGTTTGGTATTATTTTATTCGCTACAACCACCTTGTTCAGTTTTATCACCTTACCAGTGGAAATCAATGCAAGTGCCAGAGCTTTGGCTTGGTTGGATTCTGCCAATATCACCAACTACGAAACACACGATCAGGCAAAAGACGCTTTAAAAACAGCTGCTTACACGTATGTAGTGGCCGCGCTTGGTTCGCTTGCCACGCTGGTTTATTATATTATGGTTTATAACAACCGGAGATAAAAATATTTTTATGTTGCAAAAAAGCCCTCAATTCAATCGAATTGAGGGCTTTTTACTTTTCATATCGCCAACAAGCCAATTAAATTTCTTTCAAACGCCAGTTTCCTTTGCGCAGATACCAATATCCCAAAGTGATTAAAATGAGCCAATAAACGAACTCCGACATCCATACAACCGCCACATGACTACGCAAAACGATAGCCGTATAATACACATAACTGATATAGAAAGACAACGTTATCACCTCGAAAACAAAAGCTGTACGCGTATTCCCGGTTCCGGAAACGGCATTGAAAATAACCATTCCACCGGCACAAGAAAGTATTGCGACCGCCACAACTCGTAATACAGGAATACAAGCCTGAATCAGGGCCGCATCATCGGTATAAATCCGGGAAAACAACTCGGGGAAAATAAAAGTCAGCAAAGCTAACGGAAAAGCAATCACCAAAACTATTCGCATCACTTTGTTGATAAACGGCATAACTTCTTCCTTTCGTCCGGCACCGATAAGATTACTTACCAACGTATTTACGGCAGTAGCCAGCGCTTGCCCGGGAATCATAAGCATAATGTACATGCTCCGGCCAATATTGCTGACCGCCAGCGGTTGCTCCCCCATTCGTTCGATAAAGATAAAAAACATAAACCAGGTGGAAATGGAAATAAAAAACTGGAACATAATAAAAATCGACAAATTCAGAATGGTAAGTATTGTTTTGATTTCTACTTTCTTAAACTCGAAAAGGCCGTATAATTTTCCATCAATGCGATAAATGGTGTGCCAAATAAGGTACAGCAAAGTCACAGCCTCCGATATCACCGACGAAATTCCAGCTCCTTCAATGCCCATTTTAGGGAAACCGAAATTACCGAAAATCAGGGCATAATCGAAAAAAATATTTGTAACAGCCATCAACACAGCGGAGGTGGTGAGAATCCGGGTTTCAGTAATTCCAACGTAAAACGCACGATATATCACAGCTACAAATGCAAACAAAAAGCCGTAAATACGCCAGTTCATATACTGAATGGAAGCACGGTAAACATGCTCCGAACTCACCAACAGCTTCATGATGGAAGGAACTCCCTTCACCGAAAGCGAAAAGATGATAATGGCCAGAACCAGATTGAAGAGTAAACTGTTATTGAAAATAGGACCAATCTGTTGATAATTCTTTTCGCCGTTTCGTCGTCCGATAAGGATCTGAGCACCCTGGCTGAAACCAAACCCAATCATGTAAATGGCAAAATAAAACACACCTCCAATGGCCGATGCGCCCAGTTCCACCTCTCCTACCCGACCGAGAAATGCCGTATTAGTCACATTGATAATATTTTGAGCTAACAATGTTAGGAAAATCGGGTAAGTGACTTTGAAAATATTTTTGTTTGATGTCATATTCTTTAAACTATTTTGAGGATGCAAAGGTAGAGAAAAACTTATATCCGTTGAAATAATATACAACTTCTAAAATTGGGATATTGTTTTTTCTTAAAATGGCATTATATTTGTCTATCATTAACGAAACTTGTAAATACAACTGAATTATGAAAAGAAATTTTATATACATCGCCCTGATTATTGCAGTATTTTCAACTTTTATAGTTGCTCAGAAAACGAATACTTCCCTCGAAAAACGCTGGAAAACCGTTCAGGAATTTGCGGATAAATTGTTGCCCGAATCTGCATTAAAAGAAGTGGAAAACATATTGGTTCAGGCACAAAAAGAGAAAAATTCAGCCGAAGTAATCAAAGCCATGCTGTATAAAATGCGGTTTACGTTGGAAAAAAATCCGGATGAAGCCTCCCGCCTGATTAAAGATTTTGAATCATTTACTGAAAAAGCCACCGACCCTGCCGAGCGGGCTTTATTGCATTCCATGACTGCCGAATTATATGCGCAGCTTTATCAAAAAGACCTGTGGACTATCAACCGGCGGACAGATTTGAAAGGCACTGTACCCGAAGACATGAAAGAATGGACTAAAAACATTTTCTTCGATAAAATAACCAAACATTTAAGCGCATCGCTTGAAAACCCGGAACAACTGCAAAAGACCGATGCACTTAAATTTGTCGCCTTACTTGAAAAAGGAGAAGATAGCAAAACGTTGCAACCAATGCTTTTGGACTTTTTGGGAAACAGAAAAATTGAAATTCTGCAGCAAATTTCCTCAGCGACAGCCATACAAAATCCGTTAACAGACCCTACATTATATGCAGATGCAGCAACATTTTCAACTCTTCCGCTTGATTCAATCTTTAAGTTGTCAGTTGAAAATCAGGTATTGGAAACATACCAGCTCTTACTTTCAAATTATTTAAAAACTAAAAATATTCCGGGATTGATTTATACCGATTTACAGCGACTAAAATACGTATCGGAAAAGAATTATAGCCCAACCGAAGATTCGCCATTTATCAATGCCTTAACACATTTAGAGAAAGAATTTGCATATAATGAAGCTGTCGTTGAGGTTCTTGCCGAAAAAGCAACCTTTTATCAAAATCGCTCTTTAATTAAAAACAACAATAAAATTGCCTATACTATTTGTGATGAAGGAATAAAACGTTTCAGAAAATACAAAAGAATTAATCTGCTTAAAAACATTCAGGCGCAAATAACTCAGAAAAGAATCAATTTAAACTATTCCGAAGTAGCACGACCTTCAACAACATTGAAAGTGAATGTCCAAAGCTCGAATATCCAAACCTTGCAATTGCAGGTTTATCAGGTTAATGCCTCAGCAGAACAGTATTTTAGCCACAAGCGAAGCAAAAAAAATCAGAAAGCCCTCTATCCCAATGTTACTTTGCTGGAAACCCGCAATATCGAAGTCAAGCCTGATTCAAATTTCGGGAATGCAGTAACAAGTATTGAGGTCAAGGCAGGCAATTTTGGCATTTACGAATTTCGATTGCATGAGAAAAATGATACCACATTAAACGGTCAAACTTTCGGTACTTTTACGGTGACCAATATGGGTTATATAAACCGGGTAACCGAATCAAGCAAAGGAAATATCTATGTATTGGACAGATTGACCGGACACCCGCTTGACCAAGTGACCGTTTCTGTTTATACTTCTAAATGGGATGGCAAAGGGTATAAAATAAATTTATCGAAAGAATTAAAAACCGACAAAACAGGATTCTGTCAATATATATTCTCAAATAACCTTCCAAACAATGTTATGTTTTTCGCAAAAGGGAAAGATCGGTTTTATTCAACCGAGACCTATTCTTTCTTCAATGAGTGGAACAACAGAAACTCTGAAACAGCGAAATTGAATTTATTCACTGATCGTTCGCTCTATCGTCCGGGACAAACAGTTTATTTTAAAGGAATTGCGTATTACACCGATAATCTGATTCAAAAAACAATGGGTGAAGGATTGGAATATGATGTGACTTTGCTCGATGCCAATTCTCAGAAAATTACGACTAAAAAATTTAAAACCAATAAATTCGGGTCGTTTGCCGGTGAATTTGTATTACCACAAGGAGGATTGAATGGTATTTTTAGAATTCAATCGGGCAATAACGTACAAAACATTTGGGTGGAAGAGTATAAACGTCCGACTTTTGAAGTAAAAATAGACAAACCTAAAACCGAAGTGAAGTTTGGAGAAGAGGTAACTTTGAGCGGCATTGTAAAAGCCTATGCGGGTTATCCTGTTAGCGGGGCAAAAATGAAATACCGGGTTATTCGGAGTCAACACCGCTATTACAACTGGTTTCACGAGGCAGAAAAAGAAATTAAAAACGGTACAACCGTTGCAAAAGCAGATGGCACTTTTGATGTATCATTTGTCCCCGATAAACCCAAGAATGAGGACATTTCGCAGCGAGGACAATTTTACAATTATACTGTTTTCGCTGAAGCAACCGACATGAAAGGTGAAACGCAAAATGGAGAACAATCGCTCTCTGTTGGAGACAAATCTTTGTTTATCCTGGCCGAAGTTGCTGACAAAATCAACAAAGAACAAACATGGAATCTGGATGTACATACAGAAACTCTAAATGGAGAGAGTATTCGTTCTTCAGTCAAATACACTATTTCGCGATTAGCTGAAACGGGAGATTACATCGATTTCATTCGAAACGATAAAGTATTCACAAACAAAGGCCCTGTAGATTTAAATATAGTAGAGGATGTTCTCAGAGGAGTTTATGATACCGAAAAAAAATCATTAAAACTAGATTTAAACAAGCTGGCTTCAGGCTTATATAAAATACAGTTCAATACAACGGATGTTCACGGCAACAAAGTGACATTGGAAAAAACGTTTATCCTTTACGGAACAAATGATAAGCGTCCACCAATAAAAAGTTATATATGGTTAGAAACACCAAAAAACTCATATTCTGTAGGCGAAACAGCTCAAATTCAATTCGGGACATCCACCAAAAATTCATTGGTATTATATGAAGTAATGCAGGGCAACAAAGTATTGGAAAGCAGCTGGATACCATTCAACGACGAGATAAAAACATTCAATATTCCGTTTAAAGAAAGCTTTGGAGCAGGCGTTACCGTCATATTTACGTTTATGAAAGACGATAGACTTTTCACATATCCCGTTGAATTGACCCGAAAAATAACTGAAAAGACGCTTACCCCAACGTTAAGTGTATTCCGCAACAAGCTTCACCCCAGCGAAAAAGCCGAATGGACAATTACAATTCCCGAAATTGAAAAGAATAAGAATTCAGCAGAGTTGCTCGTAGGCATGTACGATGCGTCATTGGACGCGATACGTCCTCATAATTGGATTTTTAATCCAATTTATAGAGAACCAATTATGTATTCACCTAGATGGGGGACGAATGAGCGAAATAAAATCTATGATAATGCTTTCTTGTATGTTACAAATAAGCCTGTAGATAATATTCAATTAAATCGTTTGAATTGGTTTGGATTAGATGCATCCATCAGAAATAACTTTCAGGATAGGAATATTTTAATACGAGGCATGTCGAGTATGAATTCTAGCAAAGCCCTTGTGGAAAATGGGGAAGTAGTCGTTGTTGGTTATGGGTCACAAAGAAAATCTTCAATAGCAGGCTCAATAGCAAAGACTGAAGAAGTAAAAGTATACGATATTGCTTCACAGAAAATTAATGTATCAAACGACAAACCTGTACAACCCCGCACCAACTTCAACGAAACTGCATTCTTCTATCCTCAGCTACAAACGGATACGCAAGGAAATGTCAAGTTTAGTTTCACAGCTCCCGAGAGTTTAACCCGTTGGAATGTAAAAATGCTGGCGCATACACCCGATTTGTATTTCGGACAAGGCGAAGCACAAGTGGTCACCCAAAAGGAATTGATGGTACAGATGAATTTACCGCGCTTTGTACGGAAATCGGATAAATTGATTCTGAGTGCCAACGTGACCAATCTGACCGATAAAGAGCAAATTACCGGGGTAGAATTTGAAATGATTGACCCGGCTACTGATAAAACAATTCAGTTGAGTAAATCAACGGGGAAAAGTGTAACGCTTGCACCCAACGAAACCAAAAATGTGGATTGGGAAGTGACTGAATTCTCGCCCTACGAATTAGTCATTTGCAAAGTGCTTGCTCACAGTTACGATTTCAGCGATGGTGAGCAAAAATACTTACCTGTATTGCCCGACAAAGTATTGATAACAGAAAGCTTGCCGTTGACTGTTCGTGGCAACGAGACACGCACGTTCAGTTTTGAAAGTCTGACAAAAAACAGTTCCAAAGTAGAATCCAAGAACTTGTCGGTTGAGTTTTCGTCCAATCCGGCGTGGTATGCCGTACAGGCTTTGCCAACCGTAGCCGCACCTCAGAGCGACAATGCACTGGATTATTTCACCGCATTTTATGCCAATTCACTGGCTGGGTTCATAGCAAATTCCAACCCGAAAATTGCAGCAACATTTGAGCGTTGGAAAAAGGCCGGTGGCAGTCGTGACGCCCTGTTGTCCAATCTGGATAAGAACAGCGAATTGAAAAACATGTTGCTTGAAGAAACGCCTTGGGTTGTGACCGCCAAAGACGAAACGGAGCAGAAGCTACAAATCGCCTTACTTTTCGACTTGAATATGCAGAAGAATCAAGCCCAACAATACCTGGATAAATTGATTTCACTGCAACAACCTTCCGGTGCTTTCTCCTGGTTTAAAGATATGCCCGGTAGCCGTTATATCACCCAGGAAATCTTACTGAACTGGGCACGATTGGCAAAAATGACTAAATCCGATATGTTTACTGCTTACCGTTTACCGCTTACTGCTGCATTACGTTATCTGGATCTGGAGATTGCCCACGATTTTGCAAATCTCAAGAAATACAACAAAAACTATGAGAAAGAAATGTCGGTAGATAATATGCAACTCTTCTACCTGCATCTCCGGTCGGAATATCCAACCATCCCAATTGATCAATCGGCACAGGAAGCTGTGAAGTTCTACACGACCCAGTCGGAAAAATACTGGACTAATTTCACGCTGTACGGCAAAGCCATGATGGCACTGGTTGCCAACCGAAATGGGAAAACACAACTTGCAAACGAAATATTGAAATCGCTGAAAGAAAATGCATTGAAAACCGACGAGTTGGGCATGTACTGGGCTAAAAACACTTCAGGATATTTTTGGAACGAGCGACCAATAGCCGTACAAGCTGCCATTATCGAAGCTTTTTCCGAAATATCTGATCATACAGCCGATATTGATGAAATGAAAATCTGGTTGCTCAAACAAAAACAAACGCAGCGCTGGGACTCACCCATGTCAACGGTTAATGCCATTTATGCATTGCTCAACAAAGGAAATAATTGGCTTTACAACGAAGGTTCGGTTCAGATAAAAGTTGGTAACACGCAGCTTCAACCAACCGGCACTGAAGCCGGAACGGGTTATTTCAAAGAAACTATACCTGTGGCTAACGTACGTCCCGAAACGGGGAAAATAACTATTAGCAAGACGGATAAAAGCATTGGCTGGGGAGCTATGTACTGGCAATTTTATCAGGATATAGACAAAGTGGAAGGACAAAGCAGCGCACTGAAGGTTAGCAAAAAACTTTTTGTTGAAAAAATGACCCCGACCGGAAAAACCCTATTGCCTATTGAACAAGCCAAATTAGTGAAAGGCGACAAAGTCATTACACGATTGGTAGTGAGTACGGACAGAAACCTGGAATTCGTTGCGCTGAAAGACTTGCGCGCATCCTGTTTTGAGCCGGTTAATCAGCTATCGGGTTGCCAATGGAAAGAAGGCGTTTGCTATTATCAAACCAGCAAAGACGCTTCTACGCAATTTTTCTTCTCTTATCTACCCAAAGGTACCTATGTGTTTGAATACGAATTATGGGTAAATGCTTCGGGAGAATATACCAGTGGAATTACATCAATTCAGTGTCAGTATGCACCGGAGTTTGTGAGTCACACGGGTGGTGAGAGAATAACCGTAAAGTAAAGATTATTAGCCGCGAAACGGCGTTGATAAAGAAAATATTGAATATATTTTTTTGAACGCAAATTACGCAAATCATATCGATTGTAAATTAATTACAAACGACATCAAATATTTATTATTTAATCAATTTGCGTTTTTTTGCGTAATTTGCGTTCATTTTTTGGCTGATTCAACAATATTATTCTTCTTTTTCAATGGCCTGAACCACCAGGCTGGCAATGGTCATCCCAAACATGGCCGGCATATACGATGTCGTGCCATTGACCTGAGCCTTCAGACTACACCACTCGTGATTAACCAGATCAGGATCACCCGGACCGGTAATGGCTTTCGGACACATACATTTTTCCGTACCGCACGAAGCGTTTTCTCCTTTGTTCTTAAGCAATTCATCACTATAGACACACATAAATTTCTTGCTAGTGCCACCCAGTTTTTTTAATCGACCGCGCAATGCAGCGCCCAGCGGACAACCTTGTACTTTCCAAAATTCGGTTACTTTAATGCGGGTAGGATCCATTTTCAACGCGGCTCCCATCGACGAAAAGAAGGTAGCATTGGTTTTCGTGGCTGTTTGAATCAGGTGAACTTTATTAGCCAGACTGTCGATGCCATCAATTATAAAATCGTACGAATCAAGCTCAAAGGATTCGGAGGTTTCAGGACTGTAAATCTTCTGCAACGCTGTGATTTCCGCTTTCGGATTAATTTCCAACAACCGGTCTTTGAGCACGTCTGTCTTTACCTTTCCAACCGTTTTGGTGGTGGCCATCAGTTGTCGGTTCACATTAGTGACACATACCCGGTCGGAATCGACAATGGTGAGATGACGAATTCCTGAACGAATCAGGCTCTCCGCACACCAACTTCCAACACCACCAATTCCAAAAATTATAACTCGTTTTTCAGCCGCTTTTTCAATAAAACTTTTGCCTAATAGCAATTCTGTGCGCTGAAATATTCCTTTTTCGATACCCATTACCTGCGAAAATATATTCTGATTGAATTTATTCTAAAAAATCAGGCGCAAAGATACAATGAATTTCGGTCAAAAGAAATACCTCAAAAGTTAGCCCAAGACTTTCCTGTTGATGGAATTGCCTTGGGCTGAAACATGTTGTTTTATAACGATATACTTTATTTAAAGATCCCAAAAGTTATCTCAAAATCATTTATAAGCATATTGCTTGTTATCAATTTCGCTAACCTTATTTATAAATTCTCTAAAAGCAGCATAATCTTTAACGAGAATTTGGTCGGATTTTCGCTCAAAAACGCGAGTAGCTAGAATTTTTCCCGGAGCAATAGTTTTGAAAGTCAAAGTGTATGAAGCACAACTGCATTCAAATTTCTGGTTAGCTGGCATTTCGGCTAAACTTTTGCCCTGAGGCAGCTCAATTACGATTCTTTCCGTAGTCTTATCCTCGGTTTGATACGACCAGAATTCAAATGGATATTGTCTTGTTTCAGCAGCAACAATATCCAGCGAATTGGTATCCGACCATGGTAAACGGAAAATTTTCATTCCCGCAACATCTTGAAGTGCATTTTTCACTTCCAACTTGTAGCTTTCTGATACACTATCTGTCAAATTATCAAGATTTGTAAATTTCAGATTCGTAAGTTTAGTAGCCACATCAAACGATTTAGCTACCGATTCGCTAAGTTTTTTCAGCTGCTCATCAGCTCCTTCATATTTGAAATCACCACGTTGATAAGATGCTATTGAGCCGTAAGAAACATATTTACGATCAATAATCATATCGTTTTTAGAGAATGTGACATTGTGGTTTCTCACCGATGAGTTTGTAAGTCTGCCTGGCATCTCCATTTGCAACAATTTATCTCCAATTGGCTCGTTGGCAAAAGGAATCGGTAGAATTTCGGAGTTCAGATCGAGTTTCAGTGCCGAAGCAAACGGAAGCGTATTATCTGTAAGTTCGAGGTAATATTTTTTATTATCGATATTTAATTGAGCAATGCAGTGGTTAAATTCAATAGTAGGAAGTTGCAAAACATGATTCCCATTATCGCGGGTTGAAATCAACACCAAATTGGCATCGATGCCAGATTCACGACACAAGGCTACGAAAAGTGTTGACAAATCCTTGCAATCACCAAGTCGGGTTGTGATGGTACGCGATGCTTTCTGTGGAATAAAGTTACTTTGCAGAAAATCAACGCTCGAATAAGCGATATTTTCCAAAATATATTCATAGAAAATTTTTGCCTTCTCAAGTTTTCCGGCTTTCTCTTTGCCTTTAAGCAAATTAGTGAGAGTTTCTTTGAGCACATAATCCGAATTAAATTTACTAGTGGTCAAATCTTTGTACCAGTCGCTTACATATTTCCAATCAGGCAAACTGCTTACATACAATGTTGGAACAATATCTTTAAAGGCAGACATGTAAGGCTCATCCTTTACAGCAGGCTGGTTATTGAATTCCCATTTGTAAAGTTTCATATTTTCAACGGTTGTAATTTCTGGATCAATCTTCCCGTTCACAACCTTGTAATCGAACTTCTTGTCGGCTGGTGCCAAAATGCTGTACCGGCAACAAACGATTGGTATTGAATATTGGAAAAGGAAATCATCAAAGAAATGATTGGCTAATTTTCCTGTTGACAAATCATGTATGCGATACTCAAGATGCAGAACATCATTAACTTCCAAATTTGTGAATACAATCCGGTTATCATCATTCGTTTCCGCTTTTACAACACTTCCGTTTGCTTTCAACACTTCAGCCTTGTCGATAATTAACTTTTGGGTATAGCTGTTGTAGCCAATTCCATATTCTTTCCAATTCTCAATTCCAGATTGTTTTAAAATTTTTACTGCCAATTCCTTGCGAAATTCCTTTGCTCCTTCAGGATAAACAACCTGTTGAAAATCGTTAACCAGAATAATTGAATTATCTTCGGGATATTCTTTGGTGGTTAGACCTTTAGCTATAATTTCCTGCAAATTATTCTTAGGAAATAGATTATAAACCTCCTTTTTATTTTCAAGTAAACGTAATTGAGTCCTTGATTCGTAACTTGTTGGAGCATAATAAATCGATTTCTGAAAATTTTCTTTGGCCTTTTCTGTTTGATTCTGATTTTTAAAAATGTAGCCCCGATTTGTGTATATATTCGGCAAAAACGGTATTAATTTTAACGCTTTATCAGTCAAAGCCAACGCGTCGTTATACATTTGCATATTTGACAATGTATTAATTGCATTTTCATAAAAACCTGTGGCATAAGGTTTATCTTCCAATTGTTTGTATATTACGGATAAACCTTTAGCCGTATTTCCCTGTTCAAAATACTCTTTCCACAATAAGTTTGTAGCTTGAGAATTCGAGTATTTTTTACAAAAATCCTCGATCACTTGAATAGCGTTCTTCGGGCTTTTATTTACATTCTTCTCAATTACGTAATTTAGGTTCATGTACTCTATCTGTTCTGGGTACTTTTTATAAAGTACTTTGGCCATCGAAATTACATTGTCAAATCGCTTTTGAAGCGAAGCCAAATTGAGTTCCCAGCCATCAGTGGTTTCACTTGTTCCATACAGTTCTTTCACCTTTGTGCAAATATCCATTGCATCGGAGTATTTTTCCGATTTAATCGCTTCGTTATATTTTGTTTGAAGGCTGAAAAACGAATTCGGATCGTTCTTTTTAATCATTTCCATTTCTCGCTCATTATCTGTCTGATTTTGAGCCCTCATGTATGCTTCGTACAACAAATATGAGCTAATTGTTGATTCTCCAAATAGCAATTCAGCATTCTTTAGGCTCTTGGTAGCTTCGTACGATTTGTCGTTACGCAGAAAGGTTTCGGACAATAGCAAATTGATTAATGGGTTGTTTTTTACTGTTTCAGCTTTTTCCAAGAAGAATTTCTCGGGGAAGAAAGGCAATTGCTCAGTTGAATATTTTTCTGTGGATTTAGTATAATCTGCGTAAGTAGCAGAATTGGTCAAATTTGTAAGTGGACTGCCGTTTTCATCTGTAATTCTTAGCAAAAAATTTGCCCGATCGATTTCACTGAGTCCTATCTGAACCAAAACCCGGTTATTGCCTTTATTCAGCTTAATTTTATAATTATAAATATCTAAATCGCAATTGCGTTCTTCGGGCACAACCGAAACCAATGCATCATTTACCCAAACTTTAAGTGAGCCGGAAGTTCCAATACGTAAAAACGCATCCTGATCTGCGGTACTATTAACGAAAGATTGTGCATACATGATTGCATTATTCAAATTGAAATAGTAATCGAAATAGAACCAGTTGTTTGCATTGTTATACACCGGCGAATACCAGGTTACATCAGCCCCCACTTTATTTTTAAACACTTCATTTTCTTTTACTTTAGTCACAGCTCCCCAGTCTTTGGCGAAACCACTTCCCGAAGTATTATCAAAACTGCCGAGAACCTGCCAGTGACTTATTGCACCCATTTTAGCAAAACAATCATTTGCTTTTTTAAGGTTATTGGTTTTTTCGTAGTACGAACCTATTTGCTCATAAATCATAGCTTTAAGGGTTCCGTTCATTTTGGGGTCTGACACTATTTTTTCATAGAAAGCCAGTTGATCCTGAGATAAAATGTCATTCGAAGCGCGCATAAAAGGAAGCGCGCTCATAGCATAAAAATAAGGATACGGATTGGTTGATTTCTCATAGAATCTCTTGAAATCATCGAATGCAGCAGCCAATTTATTTTCATTCCAGTCGAGCAAGCTGAGACTTAACAAGGCATCAGAAGCCGAATTAGGATCTAAAACCGCTTCGTTAAAAAACTTTCGGGCTTCAACCCTATCATTCTTTAAAAATGACTTCCAGCCATTTTGATAGGCTTGTTGGCCGGAAACAAAACTCATACTCCAAGCTAACGGAAGGAGCAAAATAAGACATAATGTTCTTTTTATCATACATTTACATTTTATTTGGAAACGACAAAATTGTCAAATTCCGCAAATTATTCATTTAAGTTAACAGTAGTACAAAGATGGGATTTTTTTTTGATTTTTACAATATTTAGTTTCCAAAAAATAATATTTTTTTCTACAATCTCATCTGTCTGATTATTAGCACTCTTATGTGGGAAACTATTATCGACAAAAAATTCACCATTTTTAATGATTTGAGACCATTCATAGGTTCATCACGTCTATACACAAACTTTTACCCTATCTTTGCGTTTTAAAATATAAAAACAAAATGCAAGACACCTTTACAGCCAAAGCCTCCGGTTGGGATACTCCCGAACGTACGGCTCTGACCAAGAAATTCGTTGATGAATTGTTGAAAAACGTGCCCCCCCAGGCAGAATGGAAGGCGCTTGAAATCGGAGCCGGAACAGGCTTAATAGGATTGCAAATACTGCCATACGTTTCCAAAGTTGTATTTGAAGACACTTCGGAATCAATGCTAAACGTATTAAAACAAAAACTGATTGGCGACGAGAATGTTGAAATACTTCACGGCGAAGTTTCCGATTATAAAAGCACGGACATTGAGCTGGTTTTTTCGAGCATGGCATTTCATCATATTGAAGATATTGAAGGAACTATTCAGCATTTGGGCAGGATTGTAAAACTAGGTGGTTGGGTTGTCGTTGCCGATTTGGTAACCGAAGATGGTTCCTTTCATGGTTTTGACACAATTCCGCATAAAGGATTTGACACAGAATTTCTATCACAACAATTTGGAAATGCAGGATTCGGTGTAAAAACGGTGTATGTTTATAACCAGATTTCAAAAACAATAAAGTACGATCAGTTTATATTAATTGTCCAACGATTGGGATAATTCACAGTTCAACAAACAAAGCCTCACATTTTCATCTTACATTAACAATTAAAATATGAGGTTTTATTTTGCTATATAAGTATTTATCTTCGTATCATCATTTGCATCAGTCCGCCCCCGTTTTTCACGTTGGTGAATCCAAGTTGCACTAACATACGTTCAGCATACGCCGAACGAGCTCCTGAAGCGCAATAAAGTGTAATTTCCCTGGATTTATTGCCCAGTTCGTTGATACGTCGTGGTAATTCATCAAGTTGAATGTTCACGGCACCGGGATACGCTCCACCTGCAAACTCGGCCGGTGTACGAACATCCACTATTAAAGGTTTAGCCGAAGAAGCAGAAGGTTTGTTTAGTGTAGCCATCATCGATGAGATTCCTCCTCCATTTTTCACGTTGTTATAACCCAGTTGCTGCAATTGCCGTTGCGCATAAGCCGAACGTCCTCCCGATGCACAATAAACCACAATGTCCCGGTTCAAATCCTTTCCAATTTCGTTTCGCCGAACCATCAATTCATCAAGCGGAATGTTTACAGCTCCAGGGTAAGCACCCGTTCTGAATTCTGGCACTGTCCGAACATCAATCACTAACCGAGAATCTACTTTTACTTCTTCTATTTTCTTTTCTTCCTTTATTTCTTTAATTTCCTTTACGTCTTTTACTTCCTCTTTCCCAATTGATTTAGACTCCACAGGCAGCAAATTAAGTTCTACGTTTTTGAAACCTATGGCACGAGCGTATCGTTGCAATGAAATATGACCGCCTGAAACATTTATAACATCGGCAAATCCTGCTCCTACAAGCGCTCGCAATGCCTGATGACCTTTTTTGCCCGTTTCGTCATAAACAATTACCGGACGATGAGTCGGGATGGTTGCCAATTGCTTGGATAGCAATTCCAAGGGAATATTCAAAGCACCTTGTATATGACTTTTCTGAAATGCAAACACATCGCGGACATCAATAAATACTGGATTTTTACCAACAATAAATGCATCAAGTTCGGAAACTGTAATCGATGGACTAAAACCCGATTGCCTGTTTTCAGCCACGTAAGCCGACATATTAATGGCATCGTTTGGTGTTCCAATGGGTGGTGAATACGACAAATCAATATCGGCTAAATCGTTTATAGTTAGTTTGGCAGCCGCAGCTGTAGCAATTACATCCAAACGCTTATCGGCACTTTTGTAACCTGCCGTTTGACCGCCCAGTATTAATCCCGACACACGGTCGTAAACCAATAAAACCGTCACATTCTCCGCTCCAGGATAATACGACGTGTGATGTTCTTTATGAACCACCACGGCATCGGCATCAATGCCCAACGCGCGGGCTTGTTTCAGTGAAAAGCCGGTAGTTCCCACAACTGCTTCGAAAACCCGTACTACCGAAGTCCCCTGTGCACCTTTGTAAGCGTGGTTACCACCCATGGCATTTTCAGCCGCTATTCGTCCCTGTCGATTAGCCGGACCGGCAAGCGGAATGCGTACCTTTTTTCCATTCACCCGGTGTTCAATTTCCACCATATCACCGGCACCGTAAATGTCTTTATCGCTTGTTTGAAGTTGTGCATTCACCAGCAAACCACCTGCTTCTCCTAACTCAAGCCCGGCATCCTTGGCGAGTTGCAAGGTTGGGCGTACGCCTATCGAAAGTAAAACCATATCGGCTTCCAGCACTTTTCCGTTATCAAGTTTCACCGATTGTTCACCAATTGCAGTAACTCCTGCTCCGGTGTGAATACCCACTCCGTACGAAAGCATTTCATTCTCAATAAATCCTGCAATTTCAGCTTCCATATTGGCCATAACGTGCGGCATCATCTCCACTACATTCACCTTCAATCCGCGCTTAACGAGTGCTTCCACCATTTCGAGTCCAATGAAACCGCCACCAACCACAACAGCTGTTTTGGGTTTCTTTTGATCCAAATAGTTTGCTATTTTATCCATATCCTCCAATGTCCACAACGTAAACACATGATTGGAATCAGCATCCGGCAAAGTTGGTTTGATTGGTTTGCCTCCCTGTGCCAAAATTAATTTGGTGTATTCAAAGGATTTCTTTTCACCTGTTTGCGAGTTGGTTGCAGATACTACATGAGCAATTCTGTCAATGGAAGTAACAGCAGTATGGACATGAACATCTACATTGTATTGTTGTTTGAAACTCTCAGGACTTTGTAAAATCAACTTGGAACGCTGTTGAATGTCACCACCAATAAAATACGGTAATCCGCAATTGGCAAACGAAATATCAGGACCAGCTTCGAGCATGGTAATTTGAGCCAATGGCGAAATCCGTCGAACTTTAGCGGCTGCAGTTGCTCCAGCTGCCACCCCGCCGATAATAACTATCTTTTCCATAATAACCTTATTTGTTGATTTTTCTACTCAAACTCATCCAGCTTCCGCCATTGTGTACGTTTGTAAATCCACGCGAAGTCAGAATTCCTTTTGCCGATGCACTTCTCACCCCCGAAGCACAACAAGTAATAACCGGACTGGTTTTGCTTTTCAGTTTATTCAGGTTATCCACCAATTTATCCAACGGTATATTTACCGAACCATTGATATGACCGCCGGCATATTCGCCCTTGGTACGAACGTCTATAATCATTGCACCCTGTTCTACTAATTCTGCAAAATTGACTCCAGGGCCAATTCCAAACATTTTTTTTATTCCTTCAAACATATTCTAACTTTTAATGATTTATTACTTTGATGCTGCAAAGATAATGAAGATAATTTGAATTACAATAGTATCACCAATAAATTATTTTAATATCACTATTTATTTTCCATAATTAACTGATAAATAGAGATAAAAACCTTATCACCATTATCAAAATAAAAAACTTTTATAAATTACTATAGCATCACTAAAATTATTTATATCTTTGCAGTCTTAATCGGCATTGAGTCGAATAATTATTGTAATAGTATGTTGTTTAAAGAAGAAATTACGCCCGAATTTGCACAGGAACTTTTCGATGACAGCGAGAAGGTTTTAAAATTCATCGCCGAAATCAAATGGAAAGACGGGTTTACATGCCGAAATTGCGGCCATACAAACTTTTGTGAAGGTAAAACTGCGGCTTCGCGCCGATGCACCCGATGCAAAAAAGAAGAATCGGCATCGGCAAATACCATTTTCCACAATGTGAAGTTTCCTATCAACAAGGCTTTCTACATTGCTTACAACGTTTGTGTACTGGGAAAAGATTTTTCGTCGTATAATTATTCCGACCAATTGGGACTGAACCAAATGACGTGTTGGAAGTTCAGGAAACGGATTCAGGACTGTATGTTAAAGCAAAATGCAGAAAAGGGGAAAGTTGCCATTAAAACTATTTTAATGTCAAGCTCTAGTTAAACCATTAGCATTGATTTTTAGCCTACCAGGCAATTGACAATAAGTAACTGAATCTACAGTATTGGTTGTTACACTTGGGCGTTAATCATTGTTCCGTTTGGTAACTGGACACACTTTTTGTACCGCTCGTTCGCAATGTATTTTGCGAAGTTGAAAGAGAAATAGATGATTTGAAAATGAAAAAATGAAAATGAAAAACCGGCTGAATTTCTTCTCAGATATTCAGCCGGGGCTTATTAATCAATTATTTTAAAACAGTTTTCAATCTCCCTTTTTAAACCACATAAACCAAGCAGGATTATAATAACCCGCTAAGTCAGTATTTGAAACGTCAGTATCCATTCGTCGAGGCGGAGCTTTAACCATAACGTCACCACCGGCTTTCCAGTTAACCGGCATCAGCACTTTGTCT
>Ga0302288_1000661_pt1 | contig 26165 bp, 24 predicted proteins | sample III_Fen_N1_1_FD_194549 | JGI IMG/M metagenome (GOLD analysis project Ga0302288, IMG submission 194549) | Peat permafrost microbial communities from Stordalen Mire near Abisko, Sweden - III_Fen_N1_1 | ecosystem: Environmental > Terrestrial > Soil > Wetlands > Permafrost | place: Sweden: Abisko...
AGCTGGTCTTATAATTTATGTCATTTTATCTTCGATTGTTATGTTGATATTTTCGCATTTATTCTCTGGGATAGATTTAAATCAAGCTCAAGAAACTGGTTTTAGTAATCTATCGCGTAACTATGAATATATTTTAGCTTTTATAACGTTAGTTGTCGTGGCGCCGGTGGCGGAGGAAATTTTGTTTCGTGGTTTTCTGTTTAGCAAGCTAAAAAAATATGTTCCAACATGGCTGGCGATAGTCGTTACGAGTGTGCTTTTTGGAGCAATTCATGGTCAGTGGGATTTGGCGATTGATACCTTTGCTTTGAGCGTTGTTCTATGCCTGCTTCGCGAAGTTACCGGTAGTCTGTGGTCATCTATGCTGCTTCATATGACCAAGAATGGTATAGCTTTTTATTTCCTCTTTATTAATCCGATATTATTGACTACACTAGTTAAGTAATGCGTATAACAAAATTATTCACCCGTACTAGTAAGACCGCGCCATCAGACGAGGTTGCCAAAAATGCCCAATTATTAATTCGTGCTGGCTTTATCCATAAAGAGATGGCTGGTGTATATGCTTATTTGCCGTTAGGGCTTAAAGTTCTTGAAAAGATAAAAAATATCGTTCGTGAAGAGATGAATAATGTTGGTGGCCAAGAAGTTATGATGACGACCTTGCAGCCAAAAGATATTTGGGAAAAGACCGATCGTTGGGATGATAAAAAAGTCGATAACTGGTTCAAGACCAAGCTTGTAAATGGTACAGAACTAGGCGTTGGGCTAACACACGAAGAGCCGATTGTAGACATGTTAGGCAACTTTTTGAATTCATACAAAGATTTGCCGGTTTCTGTATATCAAATCCAAAATAAATTCCGTAACGAAAAGCGAGCAAAAAGCGGGCTGCTTCGAGGCCGTGAGTTTGTTATGAAGGATATGTACTCGTTTAGCCGTAATCAAGAACAGCATGAACAAGAGTATGAAAAAGTCATTGCTGCATATCGCAGAGTGTATGAGCGTCTAGGTTTGGGCGGCTCAACTTACAGGACTTATGCCGACGGTGGAATCTTCACGGATCGTTTCAGCGATGAGTGGCAGACATTAAGCGAAGTCGGAGAAGATACGATTTACGTCAATGAAGCAAAAAAGATTGCGATAAATGAAGAGATATTTACAGATGAAAATCTGGCTAAGCTTGGATTAAACAAAGATGAATTAGTTCAGAAAAAGGGCGTGGAAGTCGGAAATACTTTCCATCTTGAGACTAAATACACTAATGCACTTGGGGTTTATTACACGGATGAAGCTGGCGTTAAACAACCGATAATTATGGGCTGTTATGGTATAGGGGTTAGCCGTCTTATGGGCGTAATCGCCGAATTATTTTCAGACGAAAAGGGTCTTGTTTGGCCAGAAAATATTGCTCCAGCTAAAATCTATCTAGTTCGAATTGGCGGTGAAGTAGCAATTAAATGTGCTGATGAATTATATGAACAGCTATTAAAAATGGGCGTTGAAGTTATTTACGACGACCGCGACGTTCAAGCTGGTCAAAAATTTGCCGATAGCGAGCTTATGGGTATACCATATCGCGTGACAGTAAGCGACCGTTTAACAGATACGAATCAATACGAATTAGCCGAGCGTCGTAGCGGTGAAAAAATGTTATTGACACGCGACGAACTGCTTGCTAAACTAAACTGACTATAAAAGGTTATGTGCCGCGTGCGCTACATATAGCGCAATCAATCAAGGCCCAAGCGCTTTATATAGCGAAAAGAGGAATGAATTTTATGAAAAGGCTATATCAAATTACCATTGAAGGTAAGAGAGAACTCGAGTCAGAACTCGAGGTTTTAAAGGGCCGTCGTAGCGAAGTTGCTGCAAAAATCGCCGAAGCAAGGGATTTTGGTGACTTAAGCGAAAACGCCGAATATGATGTTGCTCGTGAGGAGCAAGGTCTAGTCGAAACTCGCATCGCTGAAATCGAAGATATTATTCAGAATTCTGAAATTATCAAAGGCGGTAGCGGTTCAAAAGTTGGGCTAGGTAGCAAAGTTCATCTGAAGAGCGACAAAATTCAAGTTGCCTATACAATAGTCGGACCAGTTGAAGCTGACCCAATCGAAGGCCGAATTAGCGACAAGTCTCCAATCGGCTTAGCTTTGTTTGGCAAAAAAGTTGGCGACACGGCAACAATCTCAACCCCTAAGGGTAGTGTTACTTACGAAATCGCAAGTATTAACTAAACTATTGGACAATTTATCAACATAACCACCCCGTAAATAGGGGTGGTTATGTTATAATTTAATCTATTATGGCAACACTACAAGATTTTCGAGATGAACGTTTACGCAAACTACAAGATTTGCGCGGTTTAGGTATTAACCCTTATCCAGCTGAATCTAAACGTACTCACGCGACAAATGATATTATTGCAAATTTCGATAATCTTGAAGGCCAAATTGCGACGGTTGCCGGGCGAATTAGCGGTATTCGTAAATTCGGTAAACTGGCTTTTATCGTCGTCAAAGATTTTAGTGGTCAAATTCAATTATTTTTGCAATCTGGTATCTTAGCCGAAATTGATTCGAATAATAACCAATTAGGTATGGACCAATTGCCACTTCTTGATACTGGCGATTTTGTTGAGGCAACCGGCAAGATTGTTAAAAGTAAAACTGGCGAAATCTCAATCGAGACAACAAATCTAAAACTACTGACGAAATCTCTTCGCCCAATGCCAACGGCTATTGAAGGCTTTACTAACAAAGAAGAACGTATCCGTCGTCGTTATATCGACATGAACGTTAACCCAGAAGTCCGCGAACGCTTTATCCGTCGTAGCAAATTTTGGCAAGCAACTCGTGATTATCTAAACCAAAACGGCTTCACTGAAATTAATATTCCAGTTCTTGAGCATACTACCGGTGGGGCAGATGCAAATCCATTCGTAACCCATATGGATTCGCTTGACCAGGATTTCTATCTTCGCATTAGCCACGAATTGCCTTTGAAGCGTTTAATCGGTGCGGGTTTTGAAAAGGTCTATGATATTGGCGCCCGTTTTCGTAATGAAGGTGTAAGTGACGAGCATCTGCCAGAGCACGTGGCTATGGAATGGTACTGGGCCTATGCTAATTGGCAAGATGGCATGAAGTTTATGGAGAATATGTACAAAGATGTTCTGCAAAAAACTTTCGGTACTCTGCAATTTGATTTAAATGGCAAGCATGTTGATATGAGCGGGGATTGGCAAGTTTGGGATTATGCCACAGTTATTCGCGAACGCTATAATATTGATGTCTATAACAGCTCGCTTGATGAGATTAAACAAGCTTTAGCCGATAACAAACTTGAAGTTAAACAGACCGAGAATACCGCTCGTGGTATCGATAAACTGTGGAAAAATATTCGTAAAGATGTTTCTGGTCCGGTTTGGCTAATTAACACGCCAAAGTTTATTAGCCCACTTGCGAAGAGTAACCCTAGCGATGATCGTAGTGTTCAGCGTTTTCAGCCAGTTATTGCCGGCAGTGAGCTTGGCAATGGCTTCTCAGAACTTAATGACCCAATTGATCAATTAAATCGATTTGTTGAGCAGCAGGGGATGCGCGAGGCGGGCGATAGCGAAGCGATGATGCTTGATATTGATTTCATTGAAATGTTGGAATACGGTATGCCGCCAGCTTGTGGCTGGGGCTATAGCGAACGAGTCTTTTGGATTTTTGAAGGTGTAACGGCTCGCGAAGGCGTGCCATTCCCTCAGCTTCGCGCCGAAATCGACAATACAACTCGTGAAATATATCCAGAAGTAAAATTTGAATAGCCTGTGGGTAATAATAAAAATCAGCACCTAATTGGTGCTGATTTTTATTATTTGATTGCAATTTATTTCGGAGTATCTCCATCCGGTGCAGCCTTGCCCAATTCCTCGATGGTGGTTTCTATTTCTTCTTGGACGATTTGTTCCAAATTAGGTATATTCTGCTTTAGCCAAGCTTCTATGGCGTTATCATCTTTAGATTCTTGGATTTCAATCAATTTATCTAGCTGTTCTTCGCTAAGTGATTCGGTAATTTTAGTACCAACTTTTTCTTCCAGCTCTTCATTGAGCTTCTGGATTTGTTTATCGGTCATTTTTAAACCCATCTGAGCAGTCATTTCTTTTGTGATATATAGTTCGTCCATTTTTATTTTCCTTGCACTTTAAAGTGCTTAGTTGTTTTGCTATATTAGCATAAGAACGATAAAAAGTCAAATCATACGTAAACTTTAGTACTTTGATATACTGACATTATGAAGAAAATTATTTTGGGTATAATAATCGCGTTTGTAGTATCATTTGGTTATTTTGGATTGGCTCACGCCTCAGTTAATGATTTTGTTATAACGGATTTTCAGGCGGATTATTACCTAGATAAGGATACTGACGGACGCTCAACTTTGAAGACTGTCGAAATTATTACGGCCGATTTTCCATCTGTTGATCAAAATCACGGGATTGAAAGAGCGCTAGTTAATGTCTATGATGGCCATAAAACAAATCTTAAGGTTTTATCCGTTACGGATACGAATAATATTGCAATAAATTATACAACTAGTATTCAAGATAATTCACTAGTCCTTAGAATCGGTGATGCCAACGTATATGCTCACGGGGCAACTACTTACGTGATAACTTATACTCAAAATGACGTAACGAAATATTTTGCTGATAACGGTGATGACGAATTTTATTGGGATACAAATGGTGTTGATTGGTCTCAGCCTTTTGATAACGTGATGGCTAGGTTGCATCTGGGGGCTTCGATCTCGACAGCGGTAAATGATAAATTATCTTGTTATTATGGCTTGAGCGGATCGAATAAGTTGTGTCAGATTGAAAAAGGCAATGATGGCCTGATTAGTGCGAATATTGGCAACCTTAATCCTGGTGAGAATATGACGATAGCCGTTGGTTTCAAGGCTGGTACTTTTAATCCATATAAGATGTCGGCGGGTGAAAATGCTTTAAAGGTTTTGGCGTATTTTATGTTATCACTTTTGCCGGTGTCGTTTATTATCGTTTTAGTACTCAGGCTTACTAAAGGACGGGGTGCTAAGGGCAGGGGAACAATAGTTCCTGAGTACCTACCTCCAAAAGGTGTTGATATTTTGTTGTCGGCAACTGTTGAAAATAAATCTGGGTCTTGGGTGGCCGCGACGTATTTAGATTTGGCGGTGAGGCACAATATTAAGATTGTTGAATTAAAAAAAGGATTTTTAAGTGGTGCTAGCTATGAGTTGGGGCTAATATCTATCGATAACCTTAGCGAAAGCGAAAAGTTGGTCGTAGTTGCATTATTTGGCGGTTTAAATATCGGCACGAAGTACGTTATTAAATCTAATTCACCTGATTATTCTTTGACTAGGGCCTTATTGTCGATTTTTGGACAAGTTTACGTATCCGCTAAGGCCGATGGTTATTATGCTGATGTTAAGGCTGTTCGCCAAATTATGATAATAGTGACTGTTGTTACTATGGTTCCAGCTGTGGCATTAGGATTTTTGTTAACAGATACGGTTGGGGCTATTTGCGTGCTTTTGGGATTCTTGGGATTCTTTTTCGGCGTAATCAATATAATGATCATTGCCACTATGCGACCTTTATCGGAAAAGGGTAAAACTTTGTCGGATTATCTAAAGGGCCTCGATATGTACATAAAGATTGCCGAGGAAGATAGAATTAAAGTTTTACAAAGCCCAACTGGCGCCGAAAAAACGCCGGTCGATACAAGTGACGGGGCAATGCTGGTTCATTTATATGAAAGAGTTTTACCTTACGCCGTTTTATTTGGTCGCGAAAAGGCATGGGCAAAGGTTTTGGGCAAATATTACGAACAACAGAATATGCAGCCCGATTGGTATCTTGGAAACAGTTTGTTTAATGCCGCCGTGTTTAGCTCGGCCATATCGGGGTTATCGTCAAGTGCGGTCAGTAGCTACAACTCGTCATCTGGCGGATCTGGCGGTGGGGGATTCTCTGGTGGTGGCGGTGGCGGCGGTGGCGGCGGCGGCTGGTAGATTAAACTAAGCCGATTATCACTATGAATTTTATAATAGGCCACTATATTTCGTAGTGGCCTATTGACATAGACAGGTACCTTGTATAACATAGAACTATGAATGAAAAAGATGCGAAAATTGAAGTCTATGCCGAGCAGCTTTCAATACAGATGCGCAAGGGTTTTCTGGCGTATTGTGTTTTAAAGGTTTGCTCGAATGGTCCAAAATATACCAGCGATATAATTAATGAACTATTCAAGGCCGAGATGGTTGTCGTCGAGGGTACGATCTATCCGCTTTTGTCTAAGTTGCAGAAGGACGGGCTACTGTCTCATGAATGGCAGGAAAGTGAACAGGGACCACCAAGAAAATATTACACAGTAACTGAGTATGGGCGCGGGGTGGCTGAATATACTTCCAAGAAAATAATTGCACTTAATACAACCCTAGGAAAGTTATAAGGAGAAAATATGAATGAAATTATCCGTATCCATATCGCAAAGATACCCTACGATATAGAAATAAATGCTAAAAAAGAAATCGAAAGTTACATAAAGTCGCTTGAATCATATGCAAAGAATAGTGATCTGCTTCAAGATATAGAAATACGTATTACTGAGCTCTTAGCTGAAAGAGGCGTATTTGCTAATGGTGTTATATCTAAGGAAGATGTTGCGGCAGTTCGAAAAAAGTTAGGCGAGCCGAAGGATTTCATGGGAGATGACGAACCGGAAATTGATGCATGCTCTGACAATTCTAGAATTGATACTTCGGAAGTGATTGATCGAAAATTATTCAGAAATGTTGATAGTGCGGTTTTGGGCGGTGTCTTGTCGGGAGTTGCGAGCTTTTTTAGAATAAATACGCTCTGGGTTAGATTGATTTTTATCGTACTATTTCTTGCCTCGGCCGGCACTTTAACTCTACTTTATATTTTGCTATGGATAGTGATTCCACCGGCACGTACCGCAACTGAAAAGCTGCAGATGACGGGTCGCCCAGTCACTCTGGCTTCGATAAAAGATATTAGCGGCACCGAAACAAGATCTGCTGCAAGCTACGAAAGGGCAAATTCGATTCGTCGGATTATCTCATTTGTCATGGGCACTATCTTTCTTGTCTTCTCGATCTTGACGATAATCTTTACGATATTCGCCGCTTTAAGAATTGGTAATGATAGTATGGTGAATCAATATTACTTCGGGGTTGGCTGGTCGTACATAGCGGCATATATTTTGGCAATTTTAGCGGGATTATTACTCTCAATTCTATTTGCGATATTTGCTTCCGCATCATTTTCGCGTAAATTCACAAATAAGATAATAACTAGCTTGATTTTAATTATAGTTTTTGGACTAGCGGCGTTTGGTACAGCCGTAGGATTGATATCTTATGGTGCTTCTAATCTCTACAGTGACTCTTATTCGAAAATGAAAAATACGGTGATTGGTTTGCCTGAAAATTTTAAAAGCATTAAATCTTTAAGCGTGGAGACGGGTTCAGCCCAGGTTGAGTATCATGTCGATGAGACGCAGACTGCCTATTTGTGGGCGCAGCCAGGTACGAAAGGTCCTAAGATCACAGTCAGTGGTGAGATCGCTACTATCAATATGAATAATACTGACACTATTAGTCCAATAGTCAAAATTTATGGTCCAAAACTTAATTCCATCAATGTTAAAAGCGGAAATGTACAATATTCATCAGATGCGCAAAATCTTGATATTACGACTGTTGCAAGTTCTAGTGTCAGTCTAATTTCAGGTTTGTATGGTAAGCTATCGGTTACGTCAGGTGACGGAACTTCTGTTGACGCTTCGGCAGTTACTGTGGAAGAGGCCACGGTTCATTCTAGCCTAAACTCTTATGTTGGGCTTGGAACGGTAAAGAAGTTATCTGTTGTTCAGCCAGAAGCTTGCCCGACTAACAGTAGTTCGAGCGTTGTTGTTAAAAGTGTTACGTCTGGCAAAATGGAGTATAATAGTAATAGTATTTTAGCAAAAAGTTATAAAACTGATTGCGGTTCGGTCACTATAGATAATTTTGAGGATTAAATTAATAGGGAGGGGTATTTTATGATTGAAGTAAAGAGCGTCACAAAAACTTACGGTAAAAAACAAAATACCTTTGTCGCTTTAAAGAACATAAACTTTACAGTTCCAACTGGAGCAAGCGTCGCAATCTTAGGTAAATCTGGTAGTGGCAAATCGACCTTAATGCATGCAATGAGTGGCCTGGATCGTCCAGAAGTAGGCGAGATTATTATTGATGGTCGGAATATTTTGGAATTAAGTCAAAAAGAAGTTGATAAATTTAGATCTCATAAGATGAGCTTTATCTTTCAGAGTTTTTTCGTTCAGGCTAAAGAAAGTTGTTATGACAATGTTAGCTTACCGCTTGAGATAGCTAATATCCCTTTTAGGCGTCGTAATAAAATGATTGAAGACGCTTTGACTGCAGTTGAATTGATTGATAAGAAAAAATCGAGAGCGCGTGATTTGTCGGGTGGTCAAAAACAACGTTTGGCGGTGGCAAGAGCGATTGTAAATAGTCCAAAGATTTTATTTGCCGATGAGCCTACTGGTAATCTTGATAGTGCTACCGGAGGCGTGGTTGAGGATTTACTCTTTAATTACAACAAAAAGAATGGGGTAACGCTGATTATCGTGACCCATGATCCAGATTTAGCTAGGCGCTGCGATATGCAAATTAATATCAAAGATGGTGAAATTGAGTCAATAAGGAATACAAAATAATGAAGATAGCCGATATTATTATTCGATCTGGACGCAGTATTAAGCAGGCCAAAGCCCGTACGATTTTAACGAGTTTAGCTATTGGCGTTGGCGCTTTTACGATTGTTTTGAGCTTGGCCGTTGGTGCTGGTGGCCGAATGTATGCCTCTGATATGATTAGTCGTAACACTGATCCAAGCGAAATTTATGTTCAGCCAAAGCAAGATACGGATTTGCTATTTGGCCAGAGTAAGCCTAAAAAGTATGTCGAAACGACGGCTGCTACGAGTTTTAGTTCGGCCGGTACGATGAAGACCTTATCGCAAACCGATATGGATAAAATCGCCGTAATTGATGGTGTTAATTTAGTCACGCCTTATTATATGCTTACCCCTAAATATGTAACGCGCGAGGGCGGCGATAAATATGCCGTAACGACCGAAGTCTTTAGATCGAGTATAACTCAGGACTATCTTGCCGGTGGCGCAAATAACATTAAAGCTGGCGTAGTTGTGATTGATGAAGATTATATGACTGCTTTGGGCTTTAGTAGTGCCAGTGCTGCGGTTGGCCAAAAGATTCAGATCGCCATTGATCGTGGCGATAACGTTCTGACTGGTCAAAAAAATACAAAACTTTTTGATTATGAAATTGGCGGAGTTATAAAAGTAGCTTCGTTACTGACTAGCGGCAAAACTGCTGGAGTTCAAATCTACAGAGATGATGCCAAGGCTATGGCCGAGTATAGTACGTATGGAACAGCCCAAGAAGGCCACTACATGGCGGTGATCGTGTCGACGAAAAAAGGCTATGACACGAAAAAAATAAGTGAAGAAATAGCGAGCGCTGGCTATAACGCAAAAACTGCTGAAGATTTAATGTCGGTTATATTTCAATTCGTAAATGTCTTGCAGGCAATTTTAGTTGGATTTGGCATCTTAGCGGTCCTAACGTCGGTATTTGGCATTATAAACACTCAATATATTAGCGTTCTTGAACGTACTCAACAGATTGGATTAATGAAGGCCCTCGGTATGCGCCGTAAGGACATTGGTCGTCTATTCAAGATTGAGGCGGCCTGGATTGGTTTACTGGGTAGTGTGATTGGCTGTGTCTTAGCGGTTGTCGCCGGAACAATTGCAAACCCTTATATTAGCGATTTATTAGGGATAGGTAATATGTACTTGATAGTCTTCCAGCCACTAAGTATTGTTGCGGTGGTTCTTGGCCTAGTTGTTGTATCGGTAGCCTCGGGAATATTACCGGCGCGTAAGGCAGCCCGACTCGATCCAATTGAAGCCCTTAGAACTGAATAAATTTTTTAACAGATAAAATCTGCTACAATATTAGTATGTTAGATATTAAATTCATCCGCGAAAATTCCAATGACGTTCAGGTAAACGCTAATAACAAAGGTTATAAAGTCGATATTGCTTCACTACTGCTATTGGATGATTCAAGGCATGATTTACAGATTAAGGCCGACGAATTGCGTCAAAAGCGCAATGCTAATGTTGCTCAGACAAAAGGCGTTCGACCGTCGGATGAGTTAATCGCCGAAGGCAAGGCTATAAAAGAGCAATTGGCGGAGATTGAACCGAAACTAAAACAGGCTGAAAGTGATTCTCTTGATTTAATCAAAAAAGTGCCAAACATGGCACTAGCCGATGTGCCGGTTGGTTTGACCGAAGATGACAATGCCGTTGCCAAAGCCGTTGGCGGTTTACCTAACTTTAGTTTCGCACCTCGTAATCATGCTGAAATTGCCTACGAACGCGAATGGATCGACAAAGAGCGCGCTGCGAAGGTTGCCGGTAGTCGTTTTGCCTATATTAAAGGTGATTTAGTTAAACTACAGATGGCAATTGTTCAATTTGTCATGAACACGCTTAGCGACCGGGTTAAACTGGAAGAAATCGCCAAAGGCGCCAACTTAGAAGTTTCGGTTAAGCCATTTGTGCCAGTTTTACCGCCGCTGATGATAAGGACCGATATGTACGACGCTATGGACCGCCTAGAGCCTCGTGATGACCGCTACAAGCTAGAATGTGATGATTTATGGTTACAGGGCAGTGCCGAGCACGTACTGGGCAGTATGCACGCCAATGAAACTTTCGAAGAACGTCAAATGCCGATTCGCTATTTGGGCTACGCCACCAGTTTTCGTCGTGAAGCTGGAACATACGGCAAAGATATGGAAGGCATTTTCAGGATGCACCAATTCGATAAGCTTGAAATGGAATCATTCACGACCGCCGAAGACGGCTTATGCGAACACTTATTCTTTGTTGCTATTCAAGAATACTTATTGACCCAACTTGAGCTACCTTATCGCGTCATTCAAAAGTGTACATTTGATATTGGCAAGCCAAACGCTAGGGGAATCGACATGGAAGTTTGGCTACCCGGCCAAGATAAATACCGCGAAACCCATACCGCCGATTACATGACCGATTACCAAGCCCGTCGCCTTAATACTCGCGTTCGCCGCAGTTCCGGCGCTATTGAATTAGTCCACACCAACGACGCCACGGCTTTTGCCCTCGGCCGTATTATGATTGCGATTATCGAAAACAACCAAACCGTTGGTAATGAAGTCAGGATTCCAGCTGTTTTACGCCCATATCTTGGCGGCAAAGAAGTACTCTAGTAGATTATTGACTTTTAAGCTAATAAGTGTTAAAGTCCTATTAAGAGTTGCAAAAAACAAAAATGGATCCAATAAACCAAGAAAAGCCAAAAAATAAACTAGATCAAGCTCTGGAACGCTTAAATGGTCCCGAACTTGAAGAGGTTACAAAACTTAGTCAATGTCTTGATGGTTTTTTTGCTGGCAAAAGAGCCCTGGACTTTATAGGCCAAGCCCCATTTTCATTTGATAAAGACGAAGCGAACGGTTTGATAATTCTTGATACTGCTAAAAATAAAGACATTATGCTAAGTAACTCATATCTGATGGACATCACTGATAATGCCGAGCAGCGCTATGCTGACGGGGTTTATTTATCGCCTGACGAGAGACTTAATGATGATGAATTCTCACAGTTTAAAGATACGCTAAAGATAAATCACATAATGAGATTTAATGAATATGTCAGGAATTATATAGACGAAGTGCCGGACAGTCGCAATAGTTTTGGTGCACTTCGTGCAGACTTACGTTTGGCTTTTGCTTTAGCTACAAAGAGAGGTAGCGGATAAGAGAGATATAGTAACTTTGATGATTTTAAGCAAGAAATTTATGAAGTAGCCGAAGGTATGCGACATGAATTAGCTTTTAGGGAAATGATCTGCCTAACTAATGAGGCGATAAAAATGCGCGACGCTACCGACTATCAAGATTCTCATGGCGTAGACATAATTTTGGATGTAAAAGTATCTCCTAATAGCGCCATTGAAGCGCTAAATTTTGCATCAAAATCAGAGATTGATTCCGGTGATTATCTGGAATACAACTTGCCGATAGATATAAAATCTACCCCGAAAGCGGCAAGGATGAAGCTTGAAAAGCAGTTGTCTAGAAATAACCCTAACCATTGGGTTATCTGGTCGAATGTTTATGATGAGGATTTTAGATTAGGATTAAATGGATCGACGCCTGAAATAAAGTATTCCGAGTTGGACGCGCCACTGGCTCTCGACTGGTCTGACGGAAAGCAGATTGAAGCTATGAAACGCATTAATAGTAAAAATATTTTATATGGCAAAGAGGGTGAGCGATTTATTCCGAAAACACTTACAAAAAGAGTAGGTAATATTGAAAACGAAATCTTAAAAGCTATCGTTAACTTGCGCTTAGCCCCAATCAACGTTAAATAGCGTTGGAACAAGGTTAAACTTGATTTATTTTAACAAATGTGTTATTATTTACTAACTCTTTGGAGTGATATTTGATAAAAGGATGGTGAGCGGTGTGAAATCTTTCACTGGCGTCGCGGACAATATGACCAGAGACGATCTGATTAAGTTAGCTGAACTGCCCATAGAAGAAATCATAAACCACAAAATCCAATGCGCAGGTCAAGAACTCGTTATTAAAGACGTACGCGCTTTTCAGCACAACGACTTTAATACTGCTCTTATCTTTGAAACAAAAGACCGGAGCACGGTTCGGCTTGAATCATGCCAGGAAACCCCTGACGTCGTTGACGTTACTGTCCTTGGCGAAGATCTGTTTTAGGCCTAAAATTATACACATTATCACGCTAAAGAAACCCCTGGACCATTTGGTCTGGGGGTTCTTTCTTTGCTATAATAGAAGTGTTACCACCAACTTAAAAAGGAGGGTAAAGATGAACGAACAAATTCAAATAACAGGTATTTCCTACGAAGTCGATGAAGCGACTAAAAGATATGCTAATAAAAGGGTAGAGCGACTGTTTCGATACTTACCAAAACACGCCAAGAAGAGCGTATCGGCCGAGGTAAAACTAGAACAGGTCAACCATGATCACGGTAATAAATATAAAGTTGAAATTATCATAAATGTTCCAGGAAAAGTGATTACTGCTAGCGATTCTACGGTGAACATTATCGCCGCTATCGATATTGTCGATGCCAAGATTAAGCCGCAGATTATTGATTACAAACAGACTGCAATTGGGCACATTAGTCGCCGAGGTGTTATGGGCCGTTTCAAGCGCAAAGTCGTTGTTGACTAAACTGTCGAATTATTCTTGTCTAATTACTGTTCGGGCCGTATAATTAGGGCAGTATTTTACTTTAGAATTTCTAAATATAGGGGAGTGACGGTTTTTTGACTATGGTAAACAAAACTAATGTTCTAACGAAGGTATTCGGTGATCCTCAGGTTCGTATCTTAAAAGGCCTACAAAAAAAGGTCGCATTAATTAATGCGTTAAGCGATAAATATAGCCAGATGACAAATGACGAATTGCAGTCTCAGACAGCGTTATTAAAAGAGCGCCTAGGTGATAAAGCAACGACTTTAAATGTTATCCTTCCAGATGCTTTTGCTTTGGTTCGCGAAGCTAGCGACCGCACGCTTAAGATGCGTCCTTTTGATGTTCAGTTAATTGGTGGCATGGCACTTCACGACGGTAATGTTGCCGAAATGAAGACTGGTGAAGGCAAGACTTTAGTGGCAACTATGCCGGTTTACCTAAATGCACTTGAGGGCAAAGGCGTTCACGTCGTTACGGTTAACGATTACTTGGCACAGCGTGACGCGAGCTGGATGGGTGAGATTTATAACTTCCTAGGTTTAAGCGTTGGTGTGATTATTAACGAGGCGTCTTTTGCCTATGACCCTGAATATATTAACGAAAATCATACAGATGAACGTATGAAACACTTACGACCAATCACTCGCAAGGAAGCTTATGCGGCTGACGTTACTTACGGTACGAATAACGAGTTTGGCTTTGATTATTTGCGCGATAACATGGTTAACGAAGTTGATTTATTAAGGCAGCGCGACCTTAATTTTGCAATTGTTGACGAAGTCGACAGTATTTTAATCGATGAAGCTAGAACGCCGCTAATTATTAGCGCTCCGGCCGCAGAAAACCCTGATAGTTATTACCAATTTGCAAAAATTGCCGCAAAACTTGTCCCTGAAGATTATATTTTGGACGAAAAACACCGCACGGTCGCTTTGACCGACGAGGGAACTGAAAAAGTTCAAAAAATGCTTGGCATTAACAACCTTTACAGTCCAGATTATGTTCGTTCGGTTTATCACATGGATCAAGCGCTTCGTGCCCAGACTGTCTTTAACCGTGATAAAGATTACGTCGTCACCAAAGATGGTGAAGTAATTATTGTTGATGAATTTACTGGTCGTTTGATGCAAGGTCGTCGCTATAATGAAGGTCTACATCAGGCAATTGAGGCCAAAGAGGGTGTCGCGGTTTTGCAGGAAAGCATGACACTAGCGACAATCTCGTTCCAGAATTATTTCCGTCTTTATAAGAAATTATCCGGTATGACTGGTACGGCCTTTACTGAAGCCGAAGAATTTCAACAGATCTATAGCCTCGACGTTGTTCAGATTCCTGCTAACCGTCCGCTAATCCGTAATGACAAACAGGATTTAATTTTTAAGACCGAAAAAGCAAAACTAAAGGCAGTTGCCGGTGCGATTGCTGAATATCATGCCGTTGGACGACCAGTTCTAGTTGGTTCGGCTTCGATTGCTAAAAATGAGCTAATCGCTTCATATTTGGATGCTGAAAAGATTCCTTATGAAATTCTAAACGCCAAGAATAACGAGCGTGAGGCGGCTATCATTGAAAAAGCTGGCGAAAAGGGTGCTATAACCTTGGCTACGAACATTGCAGGCCGTGGTACCGACATTAAACTAGGCAAAGGTGTTATTGACTTAGGCGGTTTGGTCGTCGTCGGTTCAGAGCGACACGAATCTCGACGAATTGATAATCAGCTACGTGGTCGTGGTGGTCGTCAGGGCGATCCAGGCGAGACGCAATTCTATGTTTCGACTGAAGATGATTTGATGCGTATCTTCCAGGGTGAACGTATTGCTTCACTTATGGACAGATTGGGCATTGATGAAAATATGCCGATTCAAAATAAGGCTGTGTCGAAGACCCTTGAGGCTGCTCAAAAACGCGTCGAGGGCTTTAACTTTGATACTCGTAAAAATGTTGTTCAATACGATAACGTGATTAATCGACACCGACGAGTCGTTTATACGATGCGCCGCAAAATTCTTGAAGGCGACAGCATGAAGCCGGAAATTGAACGTCTAATAGAATCTGCTGTTCATGACTTAACACTTCTACCAGCAAAAAATAATAAACAATTTGCTGGCGAATTTGAGACGATTTTCCCAATTGATTCCGAGAAGATTAAAAAAATTGGTGACGAAAAAAAGGACAAGCAAAGACTGGAATTAGCTCGTACGACCGTAAAAGAGCTATATGAAACTAAAGAAACCGAGCTTCAAGCCGATATCATGCGCAAAATTGAACGCGAAGTCTATCTTCAGGTTCTAGATACGCTTTGGATGCAACATCTTGAAAACATGCAGCACTTACGTGAAGGTATCCACTGGCGCAGCGTTGGTCAACGTGATCCATTGGTAGAATATCGCAGTGAATCGCAAACGTTATTTAACAGCCTGCAAAATACTTTAAGAGACGAAGTTTTACGAGTCGTTATGCATGTTCACAAAAGTGATGTCGTAGCGAGTGCCAAAGAAGAGCATGAGACTGAATTAACTCGACTTGCCGAAAATGCTGTTGAAAAGGGTGTTAACGAAATTACTGATGGTGAATTAAATCGCGATAGTGATTTCAAAGTTAAAAAGGCTGACAAAATTCAGGATGCAAATCATAGGAAAAACGAATTACGTAAGAAAAAGAAGAGCCAACGTCAAAATCGTAAGAAAAAAAATCGCAAATAAATATAACAGGGTGGCAGAGGGTGACGGATTAAATGAAACATATAGTTGAAGAAATACGATTAAAAAATGGCGCTCAAGGGTTGTTAATAGACGTTCCTGATGCAACGACGATGAGTATGCAGTTCCAATTTCGAGCAGGTAATCGTTACGCTAAGTCCAAGGATATAGAGCAGGTTGCCCATATTATGGAGCATATGGCGTTCGGTGCGAACTCTAGGTTTAAAACTGAACATGAATTTGAATTTGAATTTACTAAAAACGGCGCTTATCGTAACGCCTATACTAGTGATTTATCGATGGTTTACGAGGCGGACTGTGCTGATTTTGAATGGGATAGAATCCTAGACCTTCAAAAGGAAGCGATCTGTCATCCAAAGTTTAACGAGGCTGAGCTTGATGCTGAAAAGGGTAATGTCCGTAGCGAATTAACTAACTATTTAAATGACCACCAGCGAATCTTATGGCCACGTGTTCAACAGCTGCTCGGTGAAGATGTTTTAACTTATCGTCAATCATTACCGACTATTGGCGCAGTTACACTCAGGGACGTTCGTGAGCATCACCGTAGAACGCACGCTACTAAGAATATGCGTTTTGTTATCGCCGGTAGGCTACATGGCCGAAAGAAAGAAATTAAACGCCAGTTAGAGAGCTTTGATTTACCAGAAGGTGAACGTTTTGAAGTGCCTCATGATATATTGACCAAGGCTAATCCTAGTATTATTCGCCGAAAAGATGCCACAAACTTAACTTTCGGGTTGTTTATGGCGATTCCGCGGGAATTAAGTGACGAAGAGTTAGACTCAATGCACTACTTGAACCATATTCTGACCGGTACGATGTACTCTAGGATTTTTGGGGCGGCACGTCAAAAAGGTCTCGCATACAATATTTGTTCATATATAGGAACTGGTTTATACGATAGTGGTTGGGACATTACTGGACAAGTTAATCACGAATCGGCTGGCGAGCTATTTGATATTATTGCTAGAGAATTAAAAGCTGTTTTAGATGGTAAGATTAGCCAAGAGGAAGTTGATGCGGCTAAATCCTTCGCGTTGGGTCGTTACCAAATGGGTGCACAAACAGTTTCGCAGATCAGCGGATTTTACACTGGTCGCTACTTTGATGACGGTTTTATAAAAGATTATTACAAGGTCCCAGATATGATTAAGCGAGTTAATCTGGATCGTATGGTTGCGACGGCCTGTAACTTCTTTAAAGAACAGATTTGGGTACTTGCGGCTGTTAGTAGCGGTGACCGCCAAGAAGTCATTGATTTGAGCGAGAAAGTGGCGCCATTATTCAATCAGGAATAAAATAGTATTATGAGAATTGCAATTGCTGGTTACGGTCTAGAAGGCGAATCAAATTATCACTATTACGCGTCTAATCTTGACAATCAGATTTTGATTGCTGACGAGAATCAGCCTTCAAGGGAATTACCGATTGACGTCGACACTATAATTGGTCCAGAAGCTTTTTCTCATCTAGATGGTTTTGATATTGTCATGCGAACAGCCAGCTTGCCGCCCCGAAAAATTACGACCGATGGCCAAATTTGGTCCTCAACTAATGAATTTTTCGCAAAATGCCCATGCCAAATTATCGGCGTTACCGGTACGAAGGGTAAGGGGACGATCTCGAGTTTAATTGCCAGTATCTTAAAAGCTGACTCTCGTAAAGTTTGGTTGGTTGGTAATATCGGCGTGACACCGCTGCAATTTTTGAGTGAAATTAAACCCGATGATATTGTCGTTTATGAACTTTCAAGCTTTCAATTATGGGATCTAAAAAAATCACCACATATTGCGGTTGTTACGATGGTTGAGCCTGAGCATTTAAACGTTCATTATGATTTTGAGGATTATATAGAGGCCAAGGCTAATATTCGTCGTTTCCAAACCGCTGACGATTTTTGTATTTTTCATCCATCAAATAAGATTTCAGAACGGATTTCTAAGGTTAGTAATTTAGGCACAGTTGTTCAGTATGGCGTTAAAGGTAATGGCGCCTATGTAAGTTACGGAAAATTCTATTTTAAGGATGAAATTGTTTGCGATAAAGATAAATTGCAGTTGTTTGGTGAACACAATGTCGAAAACGCTTGCGCGGCCATAACTGTTGCCAAGATTTGTAATGTTTCGAACGAAATTATCGCCAAAGGCTTAGAAAATTTTAAAGGTCTAGAGCATCGTTTGGAGTTTGTACGCGAACTTGATGGTGTTAGATATTTTAATGACTGTTTTTCGTCATCAACGCCGGCAACCGTTGCGGCTATAAAAGCTTTTAAAGTGCCAGAGATTTTAATAATGGGCGGTATCGATCGCGGTGGTGATTTTTCGGGAATTGCCGATTTAATTGCGACTCAGGGGAATGTTAAAAGGGTGATTGTAATTGGTGCTATTCGCGAAAAACTATCTGGTATTTTAAAATCAGTAAATCCAACGGCTATTATTGAAACAATAGATCTAAAAGACATGAAGTCGATTATTATGTTGGCTAAAAGCTATGCAACTACTGGCGATATTGTGTTGATGAGCCCTGGTTGTGCCAGTTTTGATATGTTTAAAGATTTTTATGATCGTGGTAATCAATTTAAGAAAGCGGTGAAAGAATTATAATGAAATTTATCTTTAAATCCTATAATTTTAACCGAGATTATCTGCGGGCGACCTTTAATTATGAGTTTGAAGGTGGTCAAGAATTTTCCGAGACAATTGACTTTCGAGGTTCGATTGATTTTGACGAAAATACATTAGAGCGCGCGTTGTTTTTGGCATTTATTTTAATCGGTACTTCTTACTACAAAGCTTTTCCGACAAAAAAAGTTGAAATCAATGGCCTGATTGATGAATGGCAGGCAAATTTCTTTAATAAGGTTTTCCAAAATGGCTTGGGCCAGTTTGCGTTCGAAAATAATCTAAAAATTACAGATTTAGCAGAATTTATTTCGAGCACTGTTCAAATTCCAACGCCAACAAAATATTCTGGTGATGGTATACTAACGCTCCAAAGTGGCGGTAAGGATTCGCTTCTTACGGCTTCGTTGCTTGGCAAAGCGTCACGTGATTTTGAATCATTATATGTTTCGAGTGGTGAGAATTATCCGGAATTTTTAAGCTCAATTGGTTCAAAATTGCATGTTATTTCTAGGAATATCGATCGACGGGCTTTAAATTTAGCAAAGGAAAAAGGTGGATTAAATGGTCACGTTCCAGTGACTTATATAATTCAATCAATCGCTTTAATCCAAGCGATTTTACTGAATAAGAGCGTAATTTTGACCTCAATTGCTCACGAGGGTGAAGAACCGCACACTTATATCGATGAAACTCCGATAACGCACCAATGGTCCAAGACTTTTGCAGCCGAAACGGCTTTTTCGGAATACGTTTTTAAATATGTCTCTCACGACATAATGATCGGATCACCACTTCGAAGCTTGAGTGAACTACGAGTCGCGGAATTATTTGTCGAAAACGTCTGGCGAGATTACGGTTATAAATTTAGTTCGTGCAATGTCGCCAATTATAAACAGGGTAGTGATAACACGGATTTGAAATGGTGCGGGGACTGTCCAAAATGTGCCAATTCTTATCTTCTGTTTGCGCCGTTTTTGAGCAAAGAAGCTTTAACGCTAATTTTTAACGGCCAAGATTTATTTGAGAAACCTAGTTTAATCAATGATTTTAAAGGTTTGCTTGGAATCGATGGTGCCGTAAAGCCTTTTGAATGTGTTGGTGAAATTGATGAACTACGTTTAGCTTATAAAATGGCTCAGCAAAAAGGTGAATATGCCAAATTACCGTTTGATGTACCAGACTCAAGCTTTGACTATAAACAACTATATCCCGCACAGGATATATTTAAGAAATTAGTTAATTTATAATATGCAGCCACTCCTAAAAAAACTTGCAGGTCTGCTAGAGCAAATTGATGCGGCTTTTGTCCGTCTTGAAATAGCCAAAAAACAAGATCAAATCGATGCATTAAATCTAGAGCTGGCCGATTCTGGTATCTGGAATAATCCGACTAATGCTCAAAGTAAAAATAAGCAGTTAGTGGCTTTACAGAATTCGGTTGATCCTTGGGTTATTTTACGGGCGCAGACTGCGGATATTATTGAATTCGTAAAACTTGGCGACGATAGTTTATTGCCAGAATTTGAAGTTCAATATGATGCGCTTGAGACTGACTTTAATAAACTTCGTAAAGATTTATTATTTCATGGCAAATATGATGACCATGATGCAATTTTGCGATTAAGCGCTGGTGTTGGCGGTACTGATGCACAAGATTGGACAGAGATGCTTGAAAGGATGTATTTGCGCTGGGCTACGAAAGCCGGCATGAAAGCCTCGATAATTGAACGCTCAGTCGGTGAAGAGGCAGGTATAAAATCGAGCGTAATCGAGATTTCTGGTCCACATGCTTTTGGTAAATTACAGAGCGAAAACGGCGTTCATCGACTGGTTCGCCTGAGCCCATTTAATAGTGACAATTTACGCCAAACTAGCTTTGCTTTGGTTGAAGTCTTGCCGCAAATTGATACTCCTGATGAAGTGAAAATAGAAGATAAAGACCTTAAAATTGACGTTTATCGAGCCGGTGGCAAGGGCGGCCAATCAGTTAATACGACCGATAGTGCCGTTCGAATTACACATCTCCCAACTAATATTGTCGTAGCTATTCAAAATGAGCGTTCGCAGCTACAAAATCGCGAGATGGCGATGAAAATTTTGCGCTCAAAACTGATTCAATTACAGCTTGAGCAACATGTGGCGGATATTACTCAGTTGCAAGCAGGGGAGTCGGCTAATTGGGGTTCTCAAATTCGTAATTATGTTTTACATCCTTACACTTTAGTTAAAGATACTCGTACTAAATACGAAGAACACGATGCTCAATCTGTCTTGGATGGCAATATTGACGGTTTTATCGATTCCTATCTCGAAAATAACTAGCACAAAGTCTTAAACTATGTCATTATATGTTGACTTTTTTAAACATAAGTGGTATGGTTGTATAAAAGGACATAAAAATGAAAAATCAAGAAACAAAAAATACCAGCAGTGAATCTATCGAACGGAAAAGCGACACCAGGAGAAGAGCTGGAAGGCTAATGGCTGGTGTTGTTTTGTCTCTTGTAATTGCAGCAACTGCTGCGGGTTGTGGCAATAATAATTACGAGGCGGTTAATAAAGGTATTCCTGGCGTAACTGCAAAGGGGGCTGACCATACTCCGGACATTTTAAGTGTATCCGGCCTTAATTATGAGAATCTAGATTTTAACAATGATGATATGAATAAAGTGAACGTACTAAAAAATGGCGCTACTGTCGAGTTATGCGCAGTTTCTGATGGCAAAGAGGTAGTTTTAAAAGATGGAGCCGATATTAGAACGTCGCCAATAGTGGGGTCGGTTGAGGATGGTACCCATACTACCATCGTAACCTTAGGCGAAAAAGTTACCCTTGGTAGTGTGTCTGCGTATTATGAATATGACGGTGTTGACGAGTTTTATGGATTTAAAGTAGCGGATACTCAAAAGAATATGCCCAATGTTCAATTGGGGGTTAATAATACGGTCAAAACTGTTTGGGTTGATAAGGATGAAGTAAGTTTCGCTGAAAAAGCTAGTTAAAATATTTTTATATTAAAATTTAAACCAGCTTCGGCTGGTTTTTTGGTTGTTGCTCTTATGCTATAATCTAACAGTAATGATACTACTAGATAGGGTAACTAAGACTTATGGCAAGGACCTCAGTCCGGCTATTGATCGTGTTAGCTTATTTATCGAGCCCCGTGAATTCGTTATCTTGGTGGGTACTAGCGGAGCTGGAAAATCGACTCTATTAAAGCTACTTACTCGAGAGGAAAAACCAACTAGTGGCAAGATTGTTGTTGGCGGTATCGACTACGATACGCTCAAGGACAGTCATATTCCTATGCTTCGCCGCAAGATTGGTGTAGTTTTTCAGGATTTTAAACTTTTGCCGCAGCGAACGGTTTTTGAAAATATTGCTTTTGCGCTTGAGATTGCGGGTATGACTCATCGGGAAATCAAAAACACAGTTCCGAGGGTTATCGAGCTAGTCGGTTTAACTGGTAAAGAAAAGCATTTCCCTCATCAATTGTCTGGTGGTGAGCGTCAGCGAGTGGCGATTGCTAGGGCAGTTGTTAGACAACCAAAGATTTTAATTGCCGATGAGCCAACTGGTAATCTTGACCCTAAGCATAGTTGGGACATCATTAGATTACTTGAAAAGATTAATAAGTACGGGACAACGGTACTTTTGACTACGCATAACGCCGATATTGTTAATAAATTGAAACGCCGTGTAATTGTTTTAGACCATGGAAAGATTTCTGGTGATCAGGCCGAAGGGAGTTATAGACAGTAATGAAAGCAAAGAAGAAGATTGATTCCAAAGCTTTTGCGAGTCAAAAACGGACCCGTCGCAAGTTTATTACTTTTTTCCGTGTCTTAAGGTATGGTCTTGATAGTTTCTTGCGAAATTCATGGTTGTCTGTAGCGGCGACGGTAGTTATGACGATAACTTTATTGATTATATTCACGACTTTTGCATCTCAGAATATCTTAACTGATACGGTCAAGGATTTAAGCAATAAAGTCGATATGTCGATTTATCTAAAAACTGAAACGACAGATGAGACGGCTGCAAAAATTACGACCGACTTGAAGAAGTTATCATCGGTAGTTTCGGTCGCGTATATTAGTGCGGCGCAGGCTAGAGATGATATTGCTAAGAAAAACAGTGATAATGCCGATGTTCTAGCGGCAATTAGTGAAGCAACTAACAAAAATCCAGCAACGCTAAGAGTTGTTATCAAGGATATTAATAACACCTCAGAGCTTGAGGATTTTGTTAAGACAAATAAGACGGTGAAGGATAGCTTAAATCCTGATTACGCACCATCATTTGCTGGCGAAAGACGAAATACGATTAAGTCAATTGGGCGCGTCGTTGGATTTGTAAGTAAGGTTGGTGTTGCGGTCGGAATCTTGTTTGTGGCAATATCAGCGCTAATAATTTTCAATACGATTCGTATGGCCATATTTAATCGAAAAGAAGAAATTCAGATGATGAAGCTGATTGGAGCCGATAAGTCGTTTATCCGTGGGCCATTTCTTATTGAGGCTATGATTTATGGCTTGATTGCAGCATTGGCAGCGACAGGCTTAGGTATCTGGGGTTTATATAGTATCTCTGGCACTCTTACGAGCTACCAGGTTAATGTTCAACCAACTATTAAACTAGTGAGTTTATACGCGGGCTTTACTTTAATGGCAATGATTGGCATCGGTGCTTTAATTGGGGCTATATCGTCAATGCTTGCTACCCGAAGGCATTTAAAATTATGAAAATATTTAAGATAAAAAATCTAAGCGCTAAAAAGGCCTTGACTAGGTCGTTGTTGGTTTTTACGAGTCTTGTGATGATTGTAACTATACCGATACAGCTGTTTAACCAACCAACTCTAGCTGACCAGTATGATGACAAGATTCAGGCTTTGCAAAATCAGATTAATGCCTATAACGCTCAGGCTCAGCAATTGTCGCAACAGTCCCAAACCCTACAGGTTGCGGTCGATGCTTTACAGGCTCAAGTTTCGGCGATGCAGGCAAAGATTGATATTAGTCAGGCAAAATATGATCAGTTAGTCAGTCAAATTGCTGATACAGAAAAGAAGATAAGTGAAAATAAAGATGCTTTAGGTGTGACAATTGCCAAAATGTATGTCGATGGTGAAGTTACGCCGATTGAGATGTTGGCTAGTAGTGGTAGTATTGGTGATTATTTAGATGCTCAAGAATACCAATCGTCGATTAGAGACCAATTAACAAATACGATTAATACCGTTAAATCGCTAAAAGTACAATTAGAGCAACAGAAAATCGACGCTGAAACTATATTGAATCAGCAGAAAACCGAGCGAGCAAGTTTGGCGGCTTCTCAAGCTGAACAGCAAAGTTTGCTTAGTCAGACCCAAAGTAATGAAGCCGTCTACCAACAGTTAATGGCAAGTAGCCGACAAAAAATTGCCGATGTAGCCTCGCAGCAACGGTCTTATTATCAGAGTCTGTTAAATAGTGGTAGGGACGGCAGTTCTGGTGTAGCTGGAGCTTTTCAATACAAGAACTGGAGCGGAAATATGGGCTGTGGCAGTGATGGCTATCCATACTGCGGCGTACAGGATGCCTATTCCGATCCTTGGCAATTATATAATCGCGAATGCGTTAGTTATGCGGCGTGGGCTTTATATTACCGATATAACAAAGACGTTAACCCTTTCCATGGGTACGGTAACGCTTGGGAGTGGGCTGAATATGAATTTAATGATGGTAAAGTCGGAAGTGCTGTTGAATTTAGTGATGCTTTCAGAGTTAGCGATCCACAGCCAGGCGATGCCGTCGTTTTGCCAGCTATGAGCGGCTTCTCGCCAATCGGACACCTTATGATAGTCGAATCAGTTGGCGACGATGGATGGATTCATGTTAGCCAATATAACTTCTATGGAACAGGCGAATATAGCACGATGGATATTAAGTCATCTGGTGTTTATTTCATGCGTTTTCGCGACCGATAAAACTTATGTTTTTATGTTAAATTTTAGCTAATTTGCGGTATACTTATATGTAGTAAAAAATCTGGGTAAATAGGGGATAAGATGATTCGAAAAATTATTCGAAAAAAGATAAAAGTTTCTGAGGACGTTGAGAAGCACCATCGAGTACATAAGCAAAAATTAACACCTGTAATTATGGTGGCTATACTTGCCTTGACTTTGGGCGTAGGCTACGCCGTGGGGACTTTTCATTATCAGATTGAAGCTTTTATTGGTCCAATTTTTGGGTATAAAACTAATTCAGCAATTCTTGATTTAAGTTCACTTGAACAAACTTATAGTGTTTTAGCTTCAAAATATGATGGTACCTTAGATGCCAAGGCATTAATTCAAGGTGCAAATAAGGGAATGGTTGATGCTGTTGGAGATGCCTATACTGTCTATATGACTCCAGCTGAAGCAAAAAGCTACAACGAGAGTTTAACTGGGGCTGTCGGTAGTGGTATTGGTGCTGTAATAGGAATGAAAAATAATTTAGTAACAATTATGAGCGTGCTTGCGGATAATCCAGCTAAGGCGGCTGGGCTCCTCGGTAATGATATTATCCTTGAGGTTAATGATCAATCCATAGCTGGATGGACCGTCGATAAGACAGTTGGTCAGATTCGTGGAGTTGAAGGCACTACTGTAAAATTGAAGGTTCAGCGTGGTTCTGAAACTAAGGAATTTACAGTTACTCGTGCTGTGATAAAAAACCCAAGTGTTATAAGCAGTGTTAAGGATGGTGTTGGCATAATTGCGATTAGCCGATTTGACGAAGAAACGGGGACACTCACTCGTGCTGCTGCGCAGAGTTTCGTTAGCCAAGGTATAAAGAAGGTTATTGTTGACCTTCGCGACAATCCAGGTGGCTATGTTGATTCTGCTATAAGCGTTGCTGGGGTGTGGTTGAACGATAAGGTTGTCGTTACCGAGCGCCAGGGCAATACCGTGACTGAAACCCTTAGAACTGGCAAGGATGCAATTTTAAACGGTGTCTCGACTGTAGTTCTAGTAAATGGCGGTAGTGCAAGTGCTAGCGAAATTGTATCTGGTGCTTTGCATGATCATAAAGCAGCTACATTGGTAGGCGAAACAACTTTCGGCAAGGGATGTGTACAAGAATTATTGTCACTAGGTGATGGTAGCCAGCTGAAGGTGACCGTCGCAAATTGGTATACTCCAAACGGTGTTAATATTATGAAGAGCGGTATTGTCCCTGATGTTAAGGCGACTTTGACTCAAAGTGATGTCGATTCTGGTGTCGATCCACAAATGGATGCGGCTAGAAAAGCTCTTGGATTATAACGAAGCTTGTGCTTTTGTAAATGATTGTAGTAATATAGAGGTAATATGGAAACAAAAAAGAAGAT
>Ga0302288_1000667_pt1 | contig 25984 bp, 12 predicted proteins | sample III_Fen_N1_1_FD_194549 | JGI IMG/M metagenome (GOLD analysis project Ga0302288, IMG submission 194549) | Peat permafrost microbial communities from Stordalen Mire near Abisko, Sweden - III_Fen_N1_1 | ecosystem: Environmental > Terrestrial > Soil > Wetlands > Permafrost | place: Sweden: Abisko...
ATCATTTTTGAGTGGACAGGTTTTGTATGATGCTTTATCTTCTATAAATATTTCGCCGCACTGCGGCTTTTTGCTCTTCCTTTTCTGTTTTCAATATTTTTGTTTTATCCATGAAAATTTAAAATACAATTTTAAATTTTCATGGATAAATAGTTATATTTGTCATGAAAAATTAAAATTAAGAATAGAATTATAACTTATAAATACATGATCAACAGAAGAATTAGTTCAGAAATAAAAGATTCATTGAGTTTTTTTCCTGTTGTTTCCATTATTGGTCCACGCCAGGTTGGAAAAACGACACTGGCTAAACAGATCATGTCTGAATCGGCCAAACAAACACTTTACCTTGATCTGGAGTTGCAATCTGATCTGTTCAAGCTTAATGATGCGGAACTATTTCTATCTCAGCATTCAGAAAAACTAATTGTCATTGACGAGGTTCAGAACAAAAAGGAGCTTTACCCATTGTTGCGTGCCTTGGTTGATCGGACACGTGAACCGGGACAATTTTTGCTACTTGGCTCGGCATCTCCGGAGTTAATCAGGCATTCGTCTGAATCGCTGGCTGGCCGGATTGCTTACCACCAGCTACATCCATTTGATTTAACCGAAATTCCGGATGCTGTTTCGCAAAACGATCTTTGGGTCAAAGGTGGTTTTCCAAATGTGTTGTTTGCCAAGAACGATGAATTGGCCCGCCGATGGATGGAAAACTTTATCAGCACCTATCTGAACCGCGATTTGTTGCAGTTGGGATTAAACGCTTCACCCAAAATTATCCGAAATTTGTGGACGATGATGGCTCATTTAAACGGACAGCTGCTAAATGTCTCAACTATAAGTAATTCGCTTGGAGTCACCACACCAACCGTTAAAAGGTACATCGACTTTTTAGAGGAAGCATTTTTGTTGAAAAGCCTTTACCCTTTTTCGTGGAACATGTCGAAACGATTGGTTAAAGCACCTAAAGTTTATCTGACTGACACAGGTATTTTGCATCACTTATCAGGCGTAACCGATTTGATCAATCTATCAGGAAACCCAATTGTCGGAAATTCGTGGGAATCGTTTGTGGTTAACCAACTTCTGGCGCTGAAAAAGAATCAGGTCGAACTTTATTTTTACCGGACCCATCAGGGAACTGAAGTCGATCTGGTGTTTACTCGTGGCTTACAAGTAATTGCAACCGCCGAAATCAAATATTCCAATTCGCCGCAACTGACCAAAGGAAACTTTCTGGCATTTGACGACCTGAATGCCCCGATGAACTATGTCATTACTCCATCTTCTGATGATTATCTTTTCAAAGAACGTATCAGGATTTGCTCCCTGAAAGCTTTTATTGCTAATTATTTAAAGCTTCTCTAAATTTCCCCAGAGGGGAGACTTTTGTGCTGTGGCTTATAGTCAGGGTTTCACTTAAAGTGAAGTCCTGACTCACTCAGTACCTTTCAAGCCATCCCTTGCGGGGAGGGTTTGGGTGGGGCTTCTTTTTTACTCGTACCTCAGTGCTTCCACCGGGTTACTAATTGCTATTTTTATGACATGATAACTGATCGTCAGGAACGCGATACATGAGACCAAAAGGATCGAGACAACGAATTCAGTTACCGAAAGTGGCTCTTTGTAAGCTCCCGGCATGGTTTTATAGATGTATATCGCAGCAGGACACCCGACCAAAATGGCAAACCCAATCATCCCGATTATTTCAGAAGCAAGCTGCCAGTAAACTGAGGCGACCGAACTACCCAATACCTTTCGAACGCCAATTTCTTTGGTTCGGCGTTTTACCGTGAAAAGAATCAGACCGAATAGCCCGATGGTTGAAATGAGTAGGGTAACGACGGCAAAAAACATAAACATCCGTTTCATCGATTGCCAGAATTCGATTGCTTCGTCGAGGTAAAAAGCCACACCAAAATCTTTAAATTCGAATGGATCGTTTGGGAATATATTGTTCATCTCGCTGGTTACAAGCGATTTGGCTTTTTGCTCATCGCCTGTAAAACGTACAGTCAACAGGGTCGATCCTGAAATTACATTGTTGTTCAGGAACATGATGTACGTTGGAATTGGATTGTGAACCGAAAATGGATGAAAATCCTTCACCACCCCGATTACCGGGATTGCTGTACCATACATATATATCTGTTTGCCAATCGGATCGCTCCACCCAAAAACCTTCATGGCCGTTTCGTTAATGATGCAAGCTTTGTTGTCGGCAGGATATTCCTTCGAGAAATTACGGCCATAAGCCATTTTTAGGTTATAAGTCGGGATAAAATCGTAATTTACATAGTTACGGCTAATCATTTCCTTTTCGTCGGGCGCGGCACCTTCCCAGGTTACATACCCGCCAATATTACCGACGAAAGGAATGGTGCTCGAAAACGAGATGTCGGCGATTTCGGGATGCTGCAACATCCTGGTTTTTACGGTTTCGAATGGCATCTGATCACGAGGGTTGATTTCGGTATAAAGAATGTTTTTGCTGTCGAAGCCCAAATCTTTGTTCAGGATAAAATTAACATGATTGAAAAGGATAAAACTAACGATAAGCATGAACAGCGATATTGAAAATTGTGTCGCTACCAATATCTTTTTGATACTGATGGAGTTGCTGCCGTTGTTGAATATTTTGCCTTTCAGCACTTTCACCGGGTTGTAGGCCGAAATAACCAGCGAAGGATACAATCCTGAAAGAACACCCACCAGCAAACTCACCAGAAAAATGAAAACTAAAAGCTGTGGATTATTCCAGAGCGAGAAATCAAGATTTTTATTCAGGATACGGTTTAAAAGCGGGAAGGAAGCTTGTGCAACAAACAGCGCCAACAGTGTCGCAAACAAAGTGTGCAGGATGGTCTCGGCCATGAATTGGGTTGCGATGAGCTTTTTCGAGGAACCGATTACCTTTTTTATTCCTATTTCGGTGGAACGTTGGGTGGAATTGGCCAGCGAAAGGTTCACATAGTTAACACACGAAAGGATCAAAATCAGGATTGCTGCCAGCGAAAGAATTCCCAAACCAATAATCATATCGGGCTGACTGTTGGGCGAGATATGCAGTTTCGAAAGCGGATGCAGGTATGGAGAGCTTTTTTTGAAGTTTTTTACATCTTTAAAGGCATCTTTGATTTTGGCATTTACAAGGTTTGGATCGGCACCTTTTTTTAGCAAAACATAATTGTCGAATTCAATGTTGGTCCAGTTTTCACCATACCCCAGATCGCCGCTCAGCACCGGGTAGGTGCCCATTGATACCAGATAAGTTGCCTTCAGGTTTGAGTTTTGAGAAAAATCTTCGTAAACCGCTGATACGGTTACCGGAAATCGTTTTCCTACAATCACTTGTTTTCCAAGAGCATTTCCTTCAGGAAAAAGTTTTTTCGACAACGTTTCTGAAAGGGCAATGGTGCCGGGTTCAGTCAGCGCATTGTTTTTATTTCCTTCTTTCAGGTTGATCGTGAAAATATCGAAGATCGAATTTTCGCTCCAATAACCATTTAGCTCGTACAACTGGCTGCCATCGGGCAGCGTAAAAAACTGGCCTGAACCTTTTGCGCCGCCTGAAACCTCGCACATCAGTAAAACCTTTTCAACCTCAGGCACATCGGCCATTAAATGGAAGCGAAAGGCTGCAGGACTGTACGTGCAAAAATTGATCGGATAGGAATCTTCCTGACGAGTCTGAACCCGGTAAATCTTATCGTAATTCAAATTGAATTTATCGTAGTTAAGTTCGTGGCTTATCAACTCGCTAAACAAAATGAAGACAGCAAATCCGATAACAAGATTTGCAAGGTTAATAACCATAAAAACCTTGTTGTGCCGAATGTTTCGAAAAATGTTGATAAAAAAATGTTTGATCATGGCTTTGAGTTTTCAAAATAGTGTTTTCTGCCAATGAATGATCCAGAAACCATACCAAAATACTAAGATGATGACAATCAGTATATTAAATTATTGAAATTTTTTTTCATTGTCAAATATTTTGACGGAATTTGTATGTTTATTTGTCGTTGTATCATTATCTCTGACGAGGGGTTTGAACTCTGTCATGGATAATCGTTTACTCATACTTCAGCGCCTCCACCGGATTCTTCGTGGCAGCTTTCCAGCTTTGCCAGCTAATCGTCAGCAGCGCAATTCCCAAGGCCAGCAAGCCGGCCAGGGCAAAAATCCACCAACTAAGCGTAGTTTTGTAGGCGAAGTTTTCGAGCCATTTGTGCATGATATACCATGCACAGGGGATTGAAAAAACAATTGCTAACAAAAGCCATTTCGCAAAATCCTGAAATATTAGACCGGTAACTTCAAGAATATTCGCACCGGCAATTTTTCGAATTCCGATTTCCTTGTTTCGTCGCTGTGTTACAAATACAGCCAGTCCAAAAAGTCCAATACAAGAGATGAAAATTGCCAATGCACTAAAGCACTGAAACAGGACTTTAATCTTTTTTTCATCATTGTATTGACGGCGAAAAACATCATCCAAAAACTCATATTGAAATGGATAATTCGATACGAATTTCTTCCATGTATTTTCAATTGTTGATAATGAAGCCTGAATATTTCCCGGTTTAATTCGAATAAAAACCTGTGAAGGAGGCATATATGGAGTCAATGTCATCACAACTGGCGGAATTTCATCGTGCAGTGAAACAGAATGAAAATCTTTCACCACTCCTATAATTTTTCCTTCATTCTGCCATATCGAAAACATTTTGCCAATAGGGGAGTCCATTTTCATGAAGGCTACCGCTGCTTCATTTACAATATAATTTTGCCGATCTGTCGAAAATTCTTTCGAAAAGTTCCTTCCTTCGGCTAACTTAATTTCAAACGTTTCTAAATAGTCGTAATCCACAACATCGTAGCTCATATTTTCATATTGACCAGGGCTGCGACCTTCCCAATACACTGGATTACTATAGTTTATGTTGTTTGGGCTATGCGAACTTGAAGTGATATGGGTGATATTTGGATATTGAAGTAAGTTGCTTTTTATGGTTTCATACTTCTTTCGGAAATCATCATTTAAGGGCAAAGCTATAACTTGTTCCCGGTTGAACCCTAAATTTAAATTTAGGATATAATCGAATTGACGGTTCATCGTGATTGCCATCACGATAAAGATAATTGAAACCGTAAATTGAACGACTACCAAAGTCCAGCGAACATTCATGTTTTTTGATCCTGATGAAAACGATTCTTTTAAAACTTTGATTGGAAGGAATGTGGAAAACAACAATACCGGATAGCTGCAAGCAAATATAGATGTCAGAAGAATGATGGATAGTGAACCTAAAATCAAAACAGGACTTCTGAAATTAAATATTAAATGCTTATCGGAAAGGATGTTAAAGTATGGCAAAATGATTAAGGCCAATACAAAAGCAATAAAAAAAGCTATGATGGATAACACCAATGTTTCTCCCCAAAATTGCCAGATGATATGTTTTTTATCGGCGCCAAGCACCTTTCTCATGCCTATTTCTTTACCTCGTATCGATGCTTTTGCAGTAACCAGATTAATAAAATTAATACAGGCAACGATTAAAACGATAATGGCGATTGCAGAAAAAAGAAAGACATTTAAAATAGATCCATGACCGTCTAGCCCATATAAATGAAGCCGGGAGTTTGGAAATATGTCATCAGTAATCTTGCTGTTATCCATGCGTTTATCATACTTTTTTATCGTCCCGGCCATTTTTGCGCGCAGTTTTTCAACATTGACATTTTTATGTAACATAACATAAGCTGGAGCTTCTGATGACCAGGTTGCCAGTTTGTCTTCGCCCAGATTTATGATTGGGACAAGTATGTCAAATGAAATAGACGAATTCGAAGGAATATCTTTGATGATACCAGTCACAGTAAGGTTTGTGTTTTGATCGAGTTGAAAAACTTTCCCAATTGGATTTTCATTCCTGAAATATTTTTGCGCGATTTTTTCTGAAATGACGGCTGACTGCCTTACATTCAGTACCGATGCCGGATTGCCCTGTATGAGCGGGAATGAAAACATCTCAAGAAAATCAGGGTCAACAAAAGCCACATTTTCATAGAAATTCTGTTCGTTGTATTTTACCTGCAAATTTTGTGTACTAACTCTTGAGGCTTTTTCAATTTCAGGAAAATCATTTTTTAATACAGGCGTCATTGCCCAAGGACTGCTCGAACTCCATCCATTTTCGTTTTTATGCACAACTATATATAGCCGGTCGCTGTTTTTATGAAACCGATCAAAGCTCAGTTCATCTTGTACCCAAAGCATGATCAGAAGACAACACAACATTCCCAGAGTTAGCCCGGTAATATTGATAATTGTGTATTCCCGATGTTTCATTAAACTTCGAAATGCAACTTTCAAATAATTTTTAAACATACCAACCTCCATTTTTTTAATTCGTTTTTGAAATCCCATTAATCCAATAGATCTCAGTTCAACCATTTTTATTCATACCTCAAACTCACAACAGGGTCTATGTTTGCCAGCCCATTGTCTGAACTTTGATTCACCTAATTTCATGATTCTCACCATTAGACTATACTTTTATTGCTCCTAAACTTCAAGACTATCTATTGGTTTATTTTTCGCAATCTTGTATGAGTTGTAAGATACTGTAAGAACACTTATTAAAAACATTACAATACAGCTGAATATAAAAATAAGTGCTGGAAAAGAAATGTGGAAAACATAGTTCTGAAGAAATTTATCAACTACAAAATAGCATATTATAACAGATACTATGCAACTAATTACAACCAGTTGTAACAAGTTCTTCATTGATTCAATGAATACTATTGTAAATGAAGCACCATGTACTTTTCTGATTGCCATTTCTTTTGTTCTAAGTGTTGTTTCAGAAAATGAAAGCACAAACAAACCAATGCAAGCATTAATCAAAGCTATTATGGTTATGAACAGAAACAGCTTTAATATCTTGTCTTCGTCGTTGTATTGGATGTAGAAGAATTCTTTTTGGTCAAAAAAATCCATAGTATTTCCAGAAAAGAAATTTTCCCATTTTCCTTTGATCTTTTCAATCATAGACGCATTAGCCGGATTACTAGTTTTAATAGATATGTAATTAGACCTGTTTGAATTTATAATATACAGTACAGGACTAAAGTTATCCCTAAGCGTTATATGATTATAGTTTTCTATAACTCCGATAATCTTGTGAGAACCAACACCATCTACCTGAAGCCCAATTGCATTGTCGGGGTTTTCCATTTTTAAGTGATTGATATAGGCTCTATTAACTACCATTCCGTCTTTGTCGGAAGGAAAATCCTGAGAAAAATTTCTTCCGGCAATAAATTTTGTTTTATAAAGATTGAGAAAATCGTAATCTATCTCATCGTAGCGAATTGCATCGTCGAACTTTTCACCTTTATAACTTGTAATAAAACGCGAAGTTATTATATCTCTGCCAGGTATGTAAGCGGAGTGGCAAGCATTTTCAACACCAGAAAGCTTCTTAACTTCCTGAATAAAAGCTTCATATTTCTTAATAGAAACAGAGTCGGTAACCTGGATCGGTGATTTCAGAACAAGAACATTTTCCAAATCCACTCCCAAGCTTTTGTTCTTCAAAAAGTCAACCTGCTTAAAGACTACCAGCGTAAGAATTATGAGCACTATTGAGGATATAATCTGAACAAAAGCAATGACTTTTTTAAATACTATTGAACTCATTACTTTTGACCTTCTGCCGGTTACAAAATCTTTTGGTCTGAACGAATTATTAATATATGCAAAATACAAACCTGAAATAAGTATACTTGTAACATATAAGATTATAAGAACCAGCCACGTATAAGAATTTCCAACATTGCTAATGTTAATATTAAAAGAACATGAAACTATAGGCTTAATAGCATAAAACAAGACTAAAGCCAGAATGAAAACAGCTGTGTTAATAATGAGAGTCTCTATAATTACATTCTTATAAATGTACGCTTTGCTGAGTCCCAGAATTTTTTGCATCACGATCGACTTGTCCCTCTCGAAAATAATTGACGAGAAGTGATTAATATAGTTAATCCAGGATATTATAAGAATCAATAATCCAATAGCAAAAAGCAAATACACGTTTGTTGCATTGCCACTATTTGAGTCCCCTTGGATATTTGAGTACAAATGAATGTCTTTTATCGGAGTTAAATAATAAACGAATTTTTTATTGATGCTTTTACAGAAAGCCCCAACTTCTCTTTCTGCCACCCGATCTATTTTTGACTGAAAACCTTTGGCGTTGACACCAGGAGCAAGCTGTATATAATTATAACTGCAATATGACAGCCAACCATTAACCCACATACCACAGATGACGCCATAATCCATCCAGGGAATAATTGCATCGTATTTAAGGTGCGAATTATCAGGCATATCTGCCATAATTCCACTTATTATACATGTATAAGGAGGTTTCGCATCAAACTGAACTGAAATAGTTTTTCCTAACGCTTCATCGTTGCTGTTGAATAGTTTTTTGCATAAAGTCTGAGAAATTACAATTGAATTGGGATGACTAAGAGCAGTATTTGGATTTCCATTCAGCAATGGGAAAGAGAAAAAATTGAAAAATGTTGAATCTCCAAAAACAATATTATTGGTTCCCCGTATCCTGCTTTCCTTGTTTGAAATGAGGTTTCCCTCTAAAATAAAACCAAACTTAGTATAATTTATAACTTCAGGATATTCCTCTTTCAACATATATCCGATTGGCGGAGGTGAAATAGCCCATGTATTATCTAACGATGTATTACTATAAAATTTTGACTCGACTCTATATATATTTTCATAGTTTTTATGAAAATGATCGAAACTCTTTTCAAAGTGAAAATACTGCCATGTAAAAATAAATGAAACTATACCCAAAGTCAATGATAGCGCATTTAGCAAATTAATTCCCTTTCTTTTAAAAAAGTTTCTAAATGCAATCTTAAAATAATGTACACTCATATTCTGCTATATTTAAGAAAGTTAAGCCTTATTTGTTAAGATGCTCCCGAATGAATATTCTGAAAAATTGGATCATATTAATCGCTTTTATTACTCGTACCTCAGCGCCTCCACTGGGTTCCTCGTGGCAGCTTTCCAGCTTTGCCAACTTACTGTCAGCAGCGCAATTCCCAAGACCAGCAAGCCTGCCAGGGCAAAAATCCACCAACTAAGCGTGGTTTTGTAGGCGAAGTTTTCGAGCCATTTGTGCATTACGAAATATGCGATTGGCGTGGCTATTACAAAGGAGATGGCTACCCACCTTATAAAATCTTTGTTGAGCATGGCCATGACTTCGGAGATGGTGGCGCCGTTAACTTTGCGGATACTGATTTCTTTTATTCTTTGATCGGCAGAATACAGAGCAAGGCCAAAAAGTCCGAGGCAAGCGATCAGGATGGTCAACACACTGAAATAACCGAATATCAGATTGATTCTCCGTTCAGATGAATAAAGTTGATCGTAGGTTTGATCCAAAAAATGAAACTCAAAAGGAGCGTCTGCGTTAAGATTTTTCCATGTTTTCTCAATAAACGAAAGGGTTTCGGCCTGTTTCGTTCCATTCAGTTTTATCAGCATAACACCCGTTAAACCGGCTTCTTCCTGAATATTTTTCATGATATGATAGACCTGAGGATTTGGCTTTTCGTGCAACGATTTGAAATTGGTGTTTTTGATGATTCCAACGATTGTTCCTGACTGGTTCCAGGATGCAAATTTCTTTCCAACAGGCGATTCCAGACCAGTTTGCTTTACTGCTTCTTCGTTTAAAATGAAAGCATTGGAAGCATCACCCGGGAAAGATTCAGAAAAGCTTCGACCAGCCAAAAGGCTGATGTTAAGTTCTTCAAAATATTGATAATCGACACCAGTTAATTCCATCATCACTTCCTGTCCTGGTTTCTTATCATCCCAGTAAAAATCAACAAGGTTGCGGAGTGTAGTTGTTGGAAGACAATCTTTTGCCGATACAGCTAAAATATCCGGGTTTTTCAGGAGTTCCTCTTTCATCGTTTTATACCGGCTTGCCGAATTCCCGGTAATGGGAACATACACCATATTTTCTTTCTGAAAGCCTAATTTTTTATCCTGAATGTATTGCAACTGCTTGTAAACGATGAATGTACTTACTATAAGAATGATTGAAATCGCAAACTGAAAAATGACAAAAGATGACCGCAAATGGCTGGTTTTAAAAGATCCGTGAACCTGGGCTTTTAACGTTTTTACCGGGTTAAACGAGGAGAGGCGAAATGCCGGATAAAAGCCACCCAACAAAGTGGTCAACAACAAAATCGTAAGATAAGGAATGATGGTTTTGGCATGATCGACAACGAGTGTCTTCCCGCTGATCTGATTGAACCAGGGCAACAACAGGTTAACAGCTACAATTGCAACTGCCAGTGCAATAAGGCTTATCAGGAAAAATTCGCCTATAAATTGCTTTTTGAGTTGACTCCTTGAAGATCCCATTACCTTCTTCAATCCGATTTCGCGCGTTCTCCCGCCTGATTGGGCAATTGAGAGGTTCATGAAATTGATACAGGCAAGAATAAGAATAAAAAATGCGATGCATGAAAAAATGTAAACAGTACTCCGTTCCTCAACCACTGTAAAGTCGCCTAAAAAGTGATGATTCGAAATATCGGCGCTCAAATGGCATTGCTCCAAGGGTTGAAGCTCGAATTTATTCCAGAAAGTGAGTAATTGTGCTGGTAATTTATCTTTAGCTATCTGGTTGATTTTAAGTGATGTTGCAGCAATGTTTGCTCCGGGTGTAAGTTGCAGATAGGTTGTGTAATTAAATGCGCCCCAATTATTTACGTCAGATGCCATGATAGCTTCCAAAAGGCAAAAAGGCAATACAAAATCGAATTTCAGGTGCGAATTCTTAGGAATGTCTTTGATCACTCCAGTCACAACCGATGCGCTTTTCCCGTCAATATTGATGGTTTTGTTAATGGGGTCGCTGTTGCCAAAATATTTCTTAGCCAGCGATTCAGTAATGATAACATTGGAAGGCGCAGAAAGCGCGGTTTCCGGATTTCCTTCTATAAAAGGGAAATTGAAGATGGTAAAGAACTGTGGATCAACAACAATCCCATTGTCTTCGTTTAAGATATTTGTCTCCTGCTTAAAAACTAAACCCGGAAGTTTAAAAACACGGGTGAAACTGCCGATTTCAGGAATCTTAGCGGTTATCTCCGGGGCAAGCATTGCCGGAGTTCGTGAATTTTTACCGTCTTTATCATCCTGAACGACCCGGTATATTTGGCTCTCATTCTTATGAAAATTATCAAAATTCAATTCATCCTGAACCCACAGTAAAATTAAGATGGTACAGGTAATCCCGATAGAAAGTCCAAAAACATTGATGAATGAAAAGGTTTTATTCTTTAACAAATTTCGAATCGCTATTTTCAGATTGTTCGTAAACATGACGTCTTCTCCCCCAATTAATTTTTGAAACTTCTTTTTTTATTCATACCTCAGCGCCTCCACCGGATTTCGGGTTGCAGCCTTCCAGCTTTGCCAGCTAACGGTAAGTAATGCGATTCCCAGTACCAGCAAGCCAGCCAAGGCAAAAACCCACCAGCTTAAGTCGGTTTTGTAGGCAAAGTTTTCGAGCCATTTGTGCATTGCGAACCAGGCAATGGGAGTTGCAACAGTAAAAGCAACAATGGCAATTCCAATTATATCTTTGTTTAACAGGGCAATAACCTCCATTACCTGTGCCCCATTCACCTTCCTGATGCCAATCTCCTTGATTCGTTTATTGCTTTCGAATAGTGCCAGACCGAACAATCCCATGCAGCAAACAACGATCCCCAGAACCGAAAACAGGGTGAAGAATTTCGAAAAGCGTATCTCCCTGGAAATAAACTCATCTAAAATAAAATCGTCGGTGAATTTGATTTCGTATTTCATCTCAGGGAATAATTCTTTCATGTTTTTGTTGATCTGAGTCAAGGCCAGCGATGTGCTTTCTGCATTCGGAATACGGATACATGGATAGAATCCTCTTGATGGATCAAATAGAATCATACTGGGTTGTTGCTTCTCTTTGATCGAGTTAAAAGAAAAATCGTCAAGTACTCCGATTATGGTAAATGGTTGTTCGCCCCGGTACAGCACCTTGTTGAGTGCCGACCCGTTCTCTGCAATTAAATGAGCCAGCGTTTTATTAATAACAACCTCCTTCGTATTGGTCTGAATTTTATCAAATCCCTTTCCTTCAAGCAATTTCACCCGAAACGTATTAACAAATTCATTGCTTACCCGATACATGTAAACCGACGGTGACTTTTCGGTTGAATTCTTTTGCCAGCGAAATCCGGTTGTTGAACTCCCGATAACTCCGGGAGGTGCGTCGGTTGAACAGACTGAAGATATTAAAGGACATTTCAATAATTCTTTTTCAAGTACTGAATACCTGGCTGCTATTGTCTGGATGTCTTTAGTCTCGATAAAAACCATATTTTCTTTGTCGAAACCTAAATTCGTTTGATCGATAAAATGAACTTGTTTGCTAATGAATAAGGTTGAAATGATGATAATGATGGTCAAACTTAGCTGCAGCAGCAACAGACCTTTTCGCAGAAATACTGCCGATTGGTTGGTGCTGATTTGCTTATTTAAAATATGAAGCGGTTGTGCCTTCGAAAAAATGTGTGCAGGAATTATTGCGGTAAAGAAAGATATACCACAAATGATTGCGAGCAATAACAATGATCTAAAAAGTGTTAGCTGACCAATTGACAAAGAAATACCGATCAACTGGTTGATATAGGGCAGCAGCAGGAAGGAAACCAGCAAGGCAACGCCAAATGCGATAAACGTAAGCACTAAGGCTTCCAGAACAAATTGCCTGTGTAAATTGAAGGACGAAGAACCAAAAAGTTTGTTCAAACCTGCCTCTCTGGAGTTTTTGAAGATATTAGCCGTCGACAAATTAACAAAGTTGATACATGCGAGCAACATGATAAAAATACCTGCAAAAATGGCGATGTATAAGGTTGTTTTTTGCGCGCTTCCACTCTGGGCAAAATGCAATTCGCTTAAGGGGAAAAAACCAAATTGAATATTGTGCTTTTTGGCAAAAGCCGAAATTTTTGGCTCTGCCTGATTTAAAGGTGATTTCAGCTTTGCAAAAGTGTGAAAATACCCGTCATTCCACGAAGACACAATCTTAAGCTCTTTCACACCTGTTTGCAAGGGAGCAGCCATCTCAAACCGGAGAGAGGAGTTATTCGGAATATCTTTAAATATGGCCGAAATTGTTGCCGTATTCTTTTTATCAACCGCAATATCTTTACCAATGGCCAAATCTACTGAACCGAAAAGTTTTTTCGCCAGGCTTTCGCAAATTGCGATAGAATTTTCTGTCGGGAAAATGGTATTCTGGCTTTGCTGAATGATCCCAAAACTGAAAATATCAAAAATACCTTCATCCATGTAAAAGCAACTTTGAAGAAACTCGCCATTGGCGGTAGTAATTTCTTTCTTTATCTCCCATGGAAGAATATTGGCTGCGACCTCAACTTCCGGAATCTCGTTATGAATTGCTTCGGCAAGCGGTAAAGGAAAAACTGAATTCAGGTTTTCGCTGTTTTTTACACCCAGGTAAATGTGGTCAGCATCCTTGTTAAAACGGTCGAAACTTAGCTCGTAATTCGCATATAAAAACACGATTACGGCAACCGAAAGACCGATTCCAAGACCCATAACATTGAGTATCGAGAAAACCTTGTTATGCCTCAGTTTTCTCCATATAATTAATAACGATATTCTGGTTCCCATTTATTTTACTTTATCAAAAATTTCATTCTATTTAGATAATCGATGAACTTAGACTTTTCGGAGCAGACTCAATCTTTATAATTCCAGTTTTCAAAATCATGGTAATCAGTTAATCACAAAAATCAAGGTTCAGACACTTATTCATACCTCAGCGCCTCCACCGGATTTCTTGTAGCTGCTTTCCAGCTTTGCCAACTTACCGTCAGCAAGGCAATTCCCAATGCCAATACTCCGGCAAGTGCGAAAATCCACCAACTCAATTCGGTTTTGTAGGCAAAGTTTTCGAGCCATGTAGTCATGGCATACCAGGCAATGGGCGAGGATAGTACAAAGGCAATAACGACCCATTTCACAAAGTCTTTATTCAGTAAAACCAACACTTCCGAAATGCGGGCGCCGTTTACTTTGCGAACACCAATTTCCTTTACCCGCTTTCGGGTAGCGTTCGATGCCAATCCCAATAAACCTAGCGCTGCAAGTAAAACCGATAACCCGGTATAAACCGAAAATAGGCCGGCAAGCTTTTCATCAGCTTTCATCTGAAGCTGGTATGTTTGATCGGTATATCTAAATCCAAATGGATCGGATGGATAAAATTGACTCCATTTCTCTTTCAACGCCGACAGCATGGAGCTTCCGGCCTTTTGATCAAAAGCTACGGAAACATACCCAACATCATATTTCCAGCGTAAATCGTTGATAATTAGCAGCGGTTCGATCGCTTTTCTGGGCGATTCCTGATGAAAATCCTCCACCACCCCGCAAACCTGGTAAACGACTTTATCAATATTGATATAATCACTTATGCTGACATTGATAAATTTACCAATGGCCGCCTGGGGCGATTTAAATCCGAGCTGGTTACAAGCCTCGCGGTTCAAAACCAGTAAATTGCCACCTTGCTTGTCGTCTTCGGCAAATAGTCTGCCAGTCAGTACTTTCGGTTGATATACTTCGTCGAAATGATTTTCAACAGTCAACAACCCATAATTCGAGCCCGTTTTTTCAGGAGCATCAACTGGGAAAATCTGGTTGCTATGAAAATTGATTGCTTTTCCCGGAATGCTTGACGTAAGCGTAGAGCTTCTAACCCCAGTCATGCGGTCGGTTTCGGCCATAAACGCTTTTAACCTTTCTGCTGATCCTGGTTTTTTAAGGTCGCTCAGCGGGATATACGAATATACCGTTTGGTTGATCGACAGCCCAACATCTTTATTTTTCATAAACGAAACCTGCCGAATGATTACGGATGTAGCAATAAGTAACCCGATGGAGGCGGCAAACTGGAAGACGATCAACATACGACGCAAACCAAAACCGTCGTTTTTCTGAATATAATTTTTTGATAAAAGCAATTGAGCTTTCCGTCGTAGTAAAATCAGTGCCGGGTAAAGGCCGCTTAACACCGAACCAAAAAGGAAAACCGAAAAGAAAACCAACAAACTAATGGGTTCAACCGGTATCAGGCGCTCCAACTCAAGGTATTCGCTCAGTGGTTTCCGAAGAAGAAAGAAAATACCAAAAGCCAAAATCATGCTCACGGCATTCACAAGTACCGATTGTAATACGATTTGAAAGGAAAGATCAACCGAATTGGCGCCAACAACTTTCTTTAGTCCCATTTCTTTGGCACGCTCAATGGTTTGTGTAATCTGGAAATTGATAAAAATAATCCAACTCATCAGCAAAGCCAGTATAGCAATCACCCACAGGGCCGAAATGATCCGGCTATCCATGTTGACAGTCAATTCATGTTCAAGGTTTGCCCCGGTATGGATCGACGATACAGGCTGCATCACAAACTCCGACTTTTGTCCCGATTCGAGTAGTTTTGACGTGTATTTTTTGTATAGATTTTCGAATCCTGAAGTCACGTCGGCCAGCGAACTGCCTTTTTTGAGCTTCACGTATGTAAAGGCATCGGGATTGCTCCATAACCATTGAGAAGAAGGATTGGGCAACGACGATTCGACCTTAGCGACTGGTTTAAGCGCTGAAGTAGTGTTGTCGAAGTTTTTCAAGTAAAAAAACAATTGGTCGCGGGTGCCAAGTATATCAACTTTTACGTGGCTATCCTGAGGGAAATCGGCAAAAACCCCTGACACAATAAATTCCCAACCTTCGTTTATTTTGAAACGTTTTCCCAGTGGGTTTTCTGATCCGAACAATTGTTTGGCCGCCGACTCAGAAATAGCCATCGACTGGATCGTTGGAAACGGATTTTGCGCATCGCCAAACAAAAACGGGCGGTCAAAAATTTTGAAAAAGGAGGCGTCGCCCCAGAAAAAATGTACATCGGGCATGTAATTTTCGGTAGTGAATGCCATTATTTTATCTTCCCACAGACTCGTTGAATATTCAACTCCTGGTGACTCATCGGCCATGACCCAGCCCAATGCAACATAATTAGTAGCTGTTTTCGAAACCGTTCCATTTGGTAGGGTTTTGTTTAAGGCAATGCGGTATATACGGTCGGCATCCGTCCACGAATGATCGAACCCTTTTTCGTACCTGATGTAAAAAAAGATAAACATAAAAGAAGCCATACCAGCAGTCAGAACAAAGATGCTCAGTAGGTTAGAAAGTTTTTGTTTTCGGATACTTCGGATGATGATTTTTAGGTTTGTGGTGTTCATAAGTTATTGATCTTTAGGTTTTATTGTCAGAATTATAATTCGTTTGATTTTTATGATGAATTATGATTACTTAAGCTCGAAATCATGGTGCCCATTTAATCGTTGTTCAGACTTATTCATGCCTCAGCGCTTCCACTGGATTGCATGTTGCTGCTTTCCAGCTTTGGAGTGTAACTGTCAGGATTACTGTACCCAGCATAATTGCGCCGGATGCCGTATAAGTCCACCAGCCGACTTCCGTTTTATAGGCAAAATTTTCGAGCCATTTATTAATCAGATAGTAAGCCAATGGGATGGCAACAATCAGAGAAACAGCGACCCAAATCAGGAATTCTTTATTCATGTAAGCGAGTATGTCGGAAATTCTGGCGCCGTTTACTTTGCGGATGCCAATTTCCTTCGTGCGGTTCATGCTTATCTGGAATGCCTGACCGAGGATTCCCATAAAAGTGAGAACCAGCGCAATGATTGCGGCAATTCCAATGGCTTTGCCCAGCCGTTCGTCTTTCTGGTACATGGCATTAAATTGCTCATCATAAAACGAAAAGTACATGGGTTCGTCCGGAATAAAAGACTTCCATGCATTTTCGAGTTGAGTCATTTGTAAGTTTAAATTTCCTTTGGCTAGCCGGATGGAAATATTCTGAAGTTCGTCGTGCTTATTGCTGGCGGCAGCAAGAATACATACCGGATCAATTTTTTTGTGCATCGACTCGACGTGAAAATCAGGAACAACTCCAATAACTTCGTAACCACCTTCACGTCCGTTTTTAAACTTCTTCCCTTCGATATCCGTCCATTCGTATTGCTTCAGCGCTTCTTCGTTCATGATACAGGCAATGCCCATATCGCCTTCCAGAAAAGCATGTCCTGATTTCATCTTAATATCAAATGTCTTCAAAAAGTCTTCATCAACGTACATACAATCAAGCATTACCGACTTTTCTTTTTCACCATCGCCCATGCGGTTGTTAATGGCTCCGGGAACTCCACGGCTTAAGGTGACGTTTTCACAAAATGGAAGGCTGTGTAATTTTTGTTTAAATGCATCCTGACTTTTAAAGCTGAAGGGCAGTTTGAGGCGTATCAATTGTTCTTTGTTAAAGCCCAAATCGGCATGTTTGGCATACGAAATTTGTTTGTGCAGCGAAAATACAACTGCTAATAAAACGATGGATGCTGCAAATTGCGTTAGGGTAAGTAAGCGGCGTCCGGTTTGGCGATTCCCACCAATTTTCATTTTGGTAAGAAACGAACTTGCGTTGAACCGCGATAAAATGGAAATTGGCGCCAGGCTGTTAATCAGGATGATGATAGCAGTAATAAGTAATAGCACAGATAAAAGGGCAGGGCGTAACAGCCAGCTTGCCTCCAGATTCCTTTGGAACAACTGGTTGGCAAACGGAAGAAATATCAGGAACAGTAACAGTGAGATGGCAACAGAAATCAGGATGCTTACCGAAACCTCCGCCAACGAAAAACGCAGAAGGTTTTTGAAACTGGCGCCATTGATTTTTTTTATCCCGATTTCCTTCAGTTTGGTGTATTGCAGCGACACGTAAAAATTCAGGAAATTGATCATAGAGAGAACCAGAACCACCAACCCAACCGACAGGAAAATGAATAACAGTGACAAGTTTCCGGCGATATTTCCGCTACCATTTATTGGCGCAGAAAGGTAAATATCGGTTAATTTCTGAAGGGCAATGGCTTTAATTTCAGGATGATCTTTCGGAATGTCGGCAGTCATCTTTTTCGACAGTGCGGCTAGTTCGGTTTGTGGCCGAAGTAACAGAAAATGGCTCATCGGGTACCAGCACCTTCCATTGTTGCAGCTTTGCGATAACAGAAAATCGGGATTCTCGGCATTGATCAGTACTTTAGCCTGAATGCTGGAGCTTTTCGGGAAATCTTCGATAACAGCGGTAACCTGGCCTTTGATGAAATCGAAAACAGTAATTGGTTTTCCCAACGGATCTTCGTTTGGGAATAAAATTTTAGCAAACGACTGGGTAATCAGGACTGCTTCTTTGCCTTCGAACGGAAGCCTGCCAATGGATGAAATGGTTTTGACCGGAAATACCTTAAAAAAGTCGTTGGTTGTTGCAATCAATCCGGTAAAGCGGGTGAAATTCATACCGCTTTTTGCCGCAATTTCTATGTCGCTTGATTGTTCAAGCGGACAGGCAAACCGGATTTCAGGATATTTATCTTTAAACTGCTGATTCAGTACAACATCCAGCTTGCAATTGTTTTCCTTTGGATCATAAACCCTGACGATGTTTTCGGATTCAGGGAAACATTTGTCCATCGATAGTTCGTTGTACACAAAAAGGGCAATAAAAATGCAGACCGCAAAGCCTATTGAAAAGCCGGTTATGCTTAAAACGCTGTACAACTTATATCGTTTCAGGTTTCTGATTGCCAGTTTAATATTGTGTAGGTTCATAATATATATATTTTTGGTTTTCATTCTCTGAGCCTGTATGCTACATCGTTTTATTCATACCTTACTGGTTACCATCGAATTCATTATTAAGTCCCTCCAGCTTTGCCAACAAAATGTCTGAACCTTGATTCATCTGATTCCTATGATGGACTTTAATTTATTCATATCTCAAGGCCTCCACAGGGTTTCTTGTGGCTGCCCGCCAGCTTTGCCAACTTACGGTTAACAGGGCAATTCCCAATGCCAGTAAACCGGCCAAAGCAAAAATCCACCAACTTAGGTTCGTTTTGTAGGCAAAGTTTTCGAGCCATTTATTCATCGCGAACCAAGCGATTGGTGTGGCAATTACAAAGGCGATTGCTACCCATTTTACGAAGTCTTTATTCAGCAAAACCATCACTTCACCAATTTTTGCGCCGTTAACTTTCCGAACTCCAATTTCCTTTTTCCTTCGTTCGATGATGAATAGAGAAAGTCCGAATAATCCGATACATGAAATGAAGATAGCTATCAACGAGAAATACCTAAACAAAATGGAAATCTTGACTTCCGAATTATAAAGCCTGGCTAAATTATCATCAAAAAATCCAACTTCACACGAAGTTTGTGGGATAACTTTCGACCACGACTTTTTAATATCATCAATAGTTTTGGAAAAATTTTCAGGACTTACGCGAACAATAATAAAGTCGGGATTATTGAACAAAGGCAATAGAAGCATTGGTTCTACTCCACTATGAAGTGATTCAAAATGGAAATCTTCGACAACTCCGATTATCTTACCTTTTTTATCGCCCCAGGGGCTAAATTCCTTTCCAACAGGATCTTTTATTCCCATTCGCCTGATAGCTTCCTGGTTTAAAATTACCTGAGGAGATTGAACATCTTCTTGTTTAAGAACACCATCATAAGAATCCGGGAAACAACTGCCATCGGCCATTTTAATTCCCAAGGTTTTCATATAGTTTTTATCGACATTCATTTTGCAGATAAGTACTTTTTTTTCAGGATCTTTGCCTTCCCAATTATGACCCCATGAAGAGTTTCCTCCCCAAAATGGTAACTTATCCGATTGTGTTATTGATTCAACGCCGCTTATCCCGGTTAGCTCTTGCCTGATTGCTTCATGCTTACTTTTTGCTTCACCATTGAGTCCCAAATAAATCAAATTAGCATGGTTGTATCCTAAATTGTAATTGTTTACATATCTGATTTGCTGCGAAATAATAATTGAACCGCTGATAAGAACAATGGCCAACGCAAATTGAACAACTACCAAAAGACTTTTCAAGCTAAAACTTCCTCGTTTACCAGCCCATGATTTTTTTAGAGCAAAAACCGGATTGATTGAAGAAAGGTACATGGATGGATAGACCACTGATAAGAAAGGAACCATGATGATAATTGCAAGCAATATCAAGATCACAAAGCTGTTTAAAAGCTGGCTTAGGATGATGTTTTTGTCTGAAATTGAGCGGAATGCAGGTAAAAAGAGAGCTACAAGAATAATGCATAAGATCAGACTTAAAAAGATCATCATCCCTTTTTCGAGTAAAAATTGTCTTAAAATATTGCTTTTACTGGCTCCCATAACTTTGCGTACACCCACTTCAGGACGGCGTTGTTCTGCTTTAGCTGTGGAAAGGTTAATGAAATTGATTGAAGCTATCAGGATAATAATGATTGCGATTGCCAGAAATTGATAGATGTATTGTACCCTGTTGCTTTTTCCTGAATAAGAATACAATCGCTCGTTTTTGTAAGGGAAAAGGTGTAAAGTAGTGTTTGATTGACCATTATTTTTGCAGATGTTGGTTAATTTGGAGTCCAGCGTTTTAGAATCGGTACCTTGTGCAAGCAATATACAGGTGTTTGGCCAATTGTTTCCCCATTGGGCTAAGTCAACTCCAAATCGTTTCATAATATCGACAGGAGCTAAAACCTTAAAATTCAGGGTTGAGTTTGCTTTTGGTGAAGCAATGACTGCACCAACAGTTAAGGAATATTCATTGTTGAACTTTAGCACTTTCCCAATGGCCGATTGATCTTTAAAAAATAACCGGGCCAATTCGTCAGTGATAATGATCTGGTCGGGGGTTGAGAGCGCATTAATATTACCTTCCAATATTTTATAGGTGAAAATTTTCAGGAAATTATTGTCAGTACAAATAACTGGACCTTCCTTATATTCCCTGGTTTCATATTTTATCAATTGTTTATCCAGATTTGCAAAGGTTGTTGCCTGTTCCACTTCAGCAAAGTTTTTGACCATTGTATTGCTAAGAGGGAATGGAGTACAAGAAGTATATAATTCCTGACCTTCAGAATATTCCTGATGTTCGTACACTGTGTATATCCGATCAAGATTATGATGGTACTTGTCAAAACTCAGTTCATCGACTACCCAAAATAGTATTAATACAACCACTGCCATTCCAAGCGATAATCCTGCAATATTTATAATTGAATAAATACCATTCTTGCGAATATTTCGCCAACCTAAAACAATGTTTCTGAATGTCATAGCTTCAATTTTTAAGATAAATCAATATTATTCATATCTCAGCGCCTTCACCGGGTTCCTCGTAGCTGCTTTCCAAAAGCTCCCTAATCCCCCGAAGGGGGACTTTGGGACATTGAATATTTCATCTTTCGTTCATTTTCTCTTCTGCCTCAAGTTCTCCCCCTTCGGGGGAGTTAGAGGGGGCTTTTTATTCATACCTCAACGCCTCCACCGGGTTCCTTGTGGCTGCCTTCCAACTCTGCCAACTCACCGTAAGCAGGGCAATTCCCAATGCTAATAAACCAGCCAAAGCAAAAATCCACCAACTAAGTTCTGTTTTGTAAGCAAAGTTTTCGAGCCATTTATTCAGTTATTTGCTTCCAAGGTTGTGTGATAAAGCTTGACCTTCCCATGCAATCATCTTCTATAAGCACCATTTTGAGTTCTTTATTTAGAATGGAAAATTTGTATTTTCCCACGCTACCCTCGGGGCAGGCTTGTTGGCCTTTCTCATTGGTTAGCACAATTGTGTCGTTTTCAATCTTCAGGTTTCCGTTAACTAAAGTGTCTCCCGTTTGAGCGATGATCACGTATTTTGACATATTAAAACTCCATACAAGAGTCCCCATTTGTTCCGTCTTCAATTCGAATTTTTTACCTTTTATTTGGGCTTTAATGTTAAAAGAGAACGCAACCATGATTAGAAAAAGAAATACTGTTTTTGTTTTCATTACTATTTTATTTACTTGTTTTTTAGAATCTATTTTCAATACTCTGATCTTGAATTTTTACTTTCAGAAATTACAGCTCGTTCATGCCTGAGCATCTCAAATACACGTTAGCGTGATTTTGTCACTCAGACCTCAGTGCCTCCACTGGGTTTCTGGTTGCAGCTTTCCAGCTTTGCCACCACATTGTCTGAACCTTGATTCATCTGATTTATATGATGGACTTTGATTATTTATGTTTCTAAAATCAAGGGTTTCATTCAATCATTAAAATCATAGTTCAGACATTTTTACTCATACCTCAACGCTTCCACCGGGTTCCTTGTGGCTGCCCGCCAGCTTTGCCAGTTCACGGTTAGCAATGCAATTCCCAATGCCAAAACCCCCGCTAAAGCAAAAATCCACCAACTTAATTCGGTTTTGTAAGCGAAGTTTTCGAGCCATAATAAGCCGGCAATATTGACAAACAAAAACCCTTTGTTTCTTTTCCAGCTTCGTAAAAGCGAACTCAACGATTTATACATTTTCAGTTGTTTTAATTGTTCTTTGTTTATACCCTTACTTGTAACGCAGCCTGATAAGCTTTATGCGGCGCCATTTAAGCCTTGATGTGACATTCTTTAAGCCTTGACAAATCACTATATAACCTAGATCACATTCAAAAATCACAGTTCAGGGTCGAGAGTCAGGGTTTCACTCTAAGTGAAGCACTGACTCCTTCCTATTCATACCTCAATGCCTCCACCGGATTCCTCGTTGCGGCTTTCCAAATTGTCTGAACCATGATTCATCTGATTTATGTGATGGACTTTGATTCTTTCAGTTTTCAAAATCATGTTAATCATGTTAATCAACTTAATCACAGTTCAGACAATTATTCATACCTCAGCGCTTCCACCGGATTCCTCGTTGCTGCTCTCCAGCTTTGCCAACTCACCGTAAGCAACGCAATTCCCAACGCCATCAGTCCGGCCAACGCAAAAATCCACCAGCTTAGCGTTGTTTTGTAAGCAAAGTTTTCGAGCCATAAGTTCATGGCGTAATAGGCAATGGATACAGCAATAACAAAAGCAATAGCTACCCATTTCACAAAGTCGCGGTTTAGCATTGTCATCACTTCAGATACTGTGGCCCCGCTGACTTTGCGGATGCCGATTTCCTTGGTTTTTTGCTGTATGTAGTACAACGACATGGCAAACAAGCCCATTACCGATATTAATATAGTTAAGATGGTAAAATATTTCACCATTTTGCCAATCCTTTCTTCACGATCGTACCATTGGTTTATGCTTTTGTCCATAAAGTTCATTTCCAGAGGCAACCCATGGGTGAATTCATTGTAGGCAGTTTTTATCTTTTGGGTAGTGCTAAAGGCATCTTTATCAGATATTTTTACCATAATGCTCCATGCATAAGTTTCAGGATTTATTATTCTGAAAAATGCCGGGCCAACCTTTTGTCTTAAATCGCGGAAATGAAAGTCCTTAACCACCCCATACACCGGTAATTCTTTACCCTGAATCTTGACAGATTTTGGAAGTGACGGTAGCCCCATTTCGCGGATGGCAGTTTCGTTCAGCAAAATAACTTTGTCCGATAAAGCGGCTCCGGTAGGCATTACTTCCATCCCCATCATCCTGAAATAGGATGTATCAACGTTAAAAACCTGGAAACTCATAGGTTTCCCTTCATAATCAAACGAGTTGTTATTGCCTCCGTCAACAGGATTGCCGCAAACAAAACAAGTATGCTCCACGCCCGGAATCGATTGCAATTGCGATGTAAAAGCATCACGCTGTTTGTTTTCAATAGTATTATCAATAATCAGGATATTGTCCTTGTTAAAACCCAATTCGAAGTTGCGCATGTAGTTGTTTTGTTTGTTGATAAACAAAGCACTGATAACCAATGCTATAATAATCAAATACTGGAAAGCAATTAATCCCCTGGAATATAAAACTTTGCTTTTCATGCGGAAAGCCCCTTTTACAATAGCAATCGGGTCGAACTTTGAGATGGTTAATGCCGGGATAATCCCTGAAAAAATACCAATCAGGATGGCAAATCCGGCAGACAAGGCGAGGAACGTCCATCCCAATAATGAGGACAGATGCAAATTTGTATTGAGCAGGGAGTTGAATACAGGTTCGGCAATTAAACTAAGAAGCAGGGCAATTATAAATGATACAAGGGTAATTAGAACCGATTCGTAAATATATTGAACAATGATTCCCCGTTTCCTGTTCCCCATCAATTTTTTTATGGCTATTTCTTTGCTTCGCGTTCCCGATTGTGCAATGGTAAGGTTGATGTAATTCAGTACCGATAAAAACAAAATCGCAAGAACAATGGACGAAAGCACCGTTAATAGCTTTTTACTGTTTTGTTTAATACCCGGTGAGAAGGAAGTCCCAAAATAAACATCGCAAAGCGGTTCGAAAACTACTTCTTTTGCATATTCCCGTTTAAACATCCAGTTAACGTCCTTGAATAGTTTAAGTATTTCGGGAGCTTTTGCTGCCATGTTGGTATTTGACTTTTCCATTACATACAGCCCAAAAGAGTTGTTGTTATAGTTGGTTAGAAGTTCTTTGTGGTTCCACATTATGGCTAAAGATGGGAAATCAACCAAAGCATCTACTTTCTTAAAGTGTGTATTTTCAGGCATGTCCTTCATAATTCCGCCAAGTTTGTACTCCATTTGGTCATTTACTTTGACAATGGTTCCCGGTTCCGGAATTTTGCCAAAAAGTTTCAGGGCATACGATTCGGTCAGCACAATAGAATTTCTCATTAAAGCAGTTCCCGGGTTTCCTGCAAATAAGTCGAACGAAAACATTTTGAAAAATGTGGAATCAACCATCAAATAGTTAATCTTCAGTTTTTCTTCCGGTTTTACTGATACATAACCACTTTCTTCATAAGTCCGGGTGTAGGTTTCCATTTCAGGAAATTTATCCATCAGTAATTGTCCCGAAGGAGGGGCAAAACCCGAATAAGTGTCGTGAACCAAACGAAAAATCCGGTCTTTATTTTTATGGAATTGGTCAACAGAATATTCCTGCTTAATGTATGCGCTTAGAAGTATGATAAACATTAATGACACAGAAAACCCCAAAATGGTGATTGAGGTGTACATCTTGTTTTTCCCAAGATGCTTGATAAAAGTTTTGATGTTTCTTAAAAACATGATTGTTGTGTTTTAATTGGTGTTGTTATTCATCCCTTATTGCTGCCTCAGAGTTCTGCGTTTCCGTCTTCTATTGTCAGTACGTTGATTCGTCTGATTTCTATGAAGGACTATGATTATTTCTGTCTCAAAATCGTGATAATCATTTAATCACAGTTCAAGACTATTCATACCTCAGTGCCTCCACCGGATTCCTCGTTGCCGCCTTCCAGCTTTGCCAACAAATTGTCTGAACCTTGATTCATCAGATTAATTTGATGGACTTTGACTATTCCTGATTGCCGCAAATCAGGGTAATCAGTTAATCACAAAAATCACAGTTCAGACTATTCACTAAATAAGCATTTCGCCCATCTGTTTCTTTACTTCTTCAGTAATTACCTGACCGTCAAATAAATTGATAACCCGGTGGGCAAATTCTGAATCGTGGATTGAGTGAGTTACCATCACGATCGTTGTTCCTTCGCGGTTGAGTTCGGTGAGCAGGTTCATCACTTCCAGACCGTTTTTCGAGTCGAGGTTTCCGGTAGGCTCATCGGCCAGGATCAGCTTGGGGTTGGCAACTACGGCTCGCGCAATGGCGACACGCTGTTGTTGTCCTCCGGATAATTGCTGCGGAAAATGTTTTTTACGGTGACTGATTTGCATCCTTTCAA
>Ga0302288_1000670_pt1 | contig 25926 bp, 22 predicted proteins | sample III_Fen_N1_1_FD_194549 | JGI IMG/M metagenome (GOLD analysis project Ga0302288, IMG submission 194549) | Peat permafrost microbial communities from Stordalen Mire near Abisko, Sweden - III_Fen_N1_1 | ecosystem: Environmental > Terrestrial > Soil > Wetlands > Permafrost | place: Sweden: Abisko...
TTTTCAATCAGAATTTGCCCGAATTCTTTAAAACTATCGATATGCTTGAAATCTCGATAGATGATATAATGAATTACTATACAAAATTTAAACATAAATAATTATTTATATGAAAACAAGTAACAAACTTTTATTTGGTGCATTGATAGTTGTATTAATAGCCATTACTACAATAATCAGCATGTCGAAGTTTTATTCACGTTCAAAAACATCTACGTGTCAAAAAGTAACGATAGTTAGAAATGTAGCAACATTTAACGAAGTGCAAGTGGAGGGAAATATTAAGGTATATATTCATCAATCTCAAAATTACCGTGTTTCAGTAACAGCAGCTTCAGATATCGATTCGCAAATTAATACTGATGTTGAAAATGGAAAACTTCATGTTTATTCAAAAAATCAATTCAATAATGATACAATTACTGTCGAAATAAATTTACCAAATTTAAACGCTGTAAGTACTTCGGCTAGTTCACAAGTATTTATACCGGAATCTTTTAGAGCTGACACATTATCTTGTGTTAGTACATCTGGTAGTTTTGTTAAATGCAGTTTAAATTCAAAAAAACTGGAATGCAACGCTACATCAGGTGCGGAAATAAAACTTGATGGGAATATAAATTCCCTAGTATTAAAAGCCACTTCAGGAGCTGTGATTGATGCCGATGCAATAAAAGGAGATTATTGTTCAATTAATGGTGAATCGGGTGCTCAAATATATGTAAACGATATTACTAAGTTAGATGTAAAAATCAATAGTGGGAGTAAACTTACCTATTCAGAACACTCAATTATAGGAAATATGAATGTTAGTAATGATGCTGAATTGATTAAAAAGAATCATTAAAATCATTATAAAAGTTCTGATTTTACATCTTAAGAAATTGCATTTAATTTCTTAAAAATAAAAAGCCTGATAATCATTAAATTATCAGGCTTTTTCGTGCCCAGAACAAGATTCGAACTTGCACACCCGTGAAGGCGCCAGCCCCTCAAGCTGGTATGTCTACCAATTTCACCACCTGGGCTTTTATAGTGGGGCAAAGATACAAAGTTTTTTGAATAAGCCATGTTTGCTTGTGTTTTTGTAAAAGACTTTAAAAAAGCATAAATCGATTTACCAAACTTATTCGGACATTCACCGATTATTTCATTTTCGAAAGCCCAATTACATTACATTTGCACAGTTTTTTTAGGTTTATTCAACTTGTTCGTCTAAGCCATTAGTATTTCTATTAATTGTAATATATATATGAAGCCTAAAGATTTATCTAAACAGCCAAAAGCTTCGAAACCAAGTATTTTCAGCGTTCTAAAACCATATTCAAAATTGGTTTATTTCCTCATTATCTTTGCCTTAATAAGCAATGCAGTAAACCTTATAATTCCAAAACTGATATCACATGCAATTGATGATTTTTCGAAAGGTCAGTTCGATTATAAGAATATATTGTTAGAATTATCGATTGCAGCTTTGGTCATTTTTGTATTTACTTATTTACAAACGTTAATTCAAACCTATGCATCAGAACGTGTTGCACGTGATTTAAGAACCAAATTAACCGATAAAATTTCACGTCAAAGTTTTGAATTTATTCAACAAGCTAATCCTTCAAAATTATTAACTAACTTAACATCTGACATCGATTCTATTAAGCTTTTTGTGTCGATGGCAGTGGTTTCTGTTGCTTCATCTATATTTATAATAGTTGGTGCAAGCATTTTATTGATAAGTATCGATTATAAATTGGCAATTCCAGTTTTGATGATTATTCCACTTATTGGAGGTGGATTTTTTCTTGTTTTAAGTAAGGTAAGGGTGATATTTAAGAAAAGTAGAGAAGTAATCGATTGGCTTAATAAGGTTATTAATGAAAGCATTATGGGAGCTGCTTTGGTTCGAGTTTTAAACTCTCAAACCTTGGAATACAATAAATTTTTAGATGCCAATACAAAAGCGAAAGATCTTGGTTTATCGATATTGAAATTGTTTGCAACGCTAATTCCAATGGTTGTGTTTGTCAGCAATTTAGCATCGTTGATTATAATGGCATTAGGTGGACATTTTGTTTTAACTGGAGCAATGTCATTGGGCGATTTTGCTGCATTTAATTCGTATTTGGTTATACTTATTTTCCCAATTATCATTATTGGTTTTATGAGTAATATAATGGCTCAAGCATCAGCATCATACGAACGAATTTATGCCGTTTTAAACGCTGAAGACACTGCAGATACAGGAACAATTACAAGCGAATTGAAAGGAAATATTTCGATGTCGAATATTTCGGTTATATATGGCGACAAACCTGCTTTGAATAATATTTCAATGCGCATAAATGCTGGAACACAAGTTGCGGTTATTGGTCCTACAGCAGCAGGGAAAAGTCAAATGTTATATTTACTTACTGGATTAATAAAACCCCAAAGTGGAACAATTGAATTTGATGGTTGCCCCATCGATGCATATAATAAAGAAGCTTTTCAACACCAAATAGGTTTTGTATTTCAAGATAGTGTAATCTTTAATATGAGCCTTAGAGAAAATATTGCGTTCAATGATAAGGTTACAGATGAATCTTTAGCAAAAGCTATTGAAACTTCTGAATTACGTGATTTTATCGATTCACTTCCTCAGGGGTTAAATACCATTGTTAGCGAACGAGGTACTAGTCTTTCGGGTGGACAGAAACAGCGTATTATGCTTGCTCGAGCATTAGCACTTAATCCTAAAATTCTGCTTCTCGACGATTTTACCGCAAGGGTTGACAATAAAACAGAACAAAAAATCTTGGAAAATATTCGTATTAATTACCCTGATATAACCTTGCTTTCTGTTACTCAAAAGATATCGTCTGTTATGCATTATCATCAAATTATTTTATTGATGGAAGGCGAAATTCTTGCTTCGGGAACGCACGAAGAGCTAATGGCTTCGAGTATTGAGTATGTTCAGATATATAATTCACAACGTAGCACAAGTCACTATGAACTATAATTTAAATAAATCGCAAGAACAAGGCAAAGTAAAAACGGGTGCATTTGTCACAATAAAGCGTCTACTTTCGCTCATGGGAGCCGAAAAGAAAAACCTATACATTGCCATCTTTTTTATTCTTGTTAATGCGGGACTTAACCTTCTTGGTCCTTATATTATGGGTCATACGGTTGATAATTATATAGTAACAAAACACTATGACGGAGTTATAAAATTCTCGATTATATTACTCGTTATTTATCTTTTCGCATTGTTGAGCAGTTACACACAAACCATGTTGATGGGTAGCGTTGGACAACGAATGTTATTCAATTTACGCAATGCTATTTTTAACAAATTACAAGAATTGCCTGTCGATTTCTTCTATCAAAATAAAGCTGGAGATCTGATTTCAAGAGTTAATAACGATACCGATAAAATTAATCAATTCTTCTCTCAATCGCTGGTGCAGTTTATGGGAAGTATTTTTACAATGATTGGTGCAGGTGTTTTTCTATTAACGATAAATATTCCTCTGGGATTAGCAGCATTGGCTCCAGCATTGTTATTATTGATTTTTACACAAACAATTTCACCTTGGGTTAAAAGTCGCAATGCAAATAATATGAAAAGTACTGGCAGTTTAAGTGCCGAAATTCAAGAGAGTTTACAGAACTTTAAAGTTATTATTGCTTTTAATCGTCGCGATTATTTCTGTCAACGCTTTGAGGAAGCCAATGTTGAAAACTACAATTCGGCAGTAAAAGCTGGAATTGCCAACAACACCTTTACTCCTGTTTATGGACTTTCGTCAAATATTGGGCAAATGGTTGTGCTTGTTTTTGGGATTTACTTGATTTCAACAGGTAGTTTTACAATCGGTTTATTAATTAGTTTCTTGGCATATGTTGCTCATTTCTACAATCCTTTGAGACAAATTGCAGCTTTATGGGCTAATTTCCAAGTAGCATTAGCTGGTTGGGATAGAATTTCGCAAATACTGTCGTTTGACACTGATTTAAATATAATTGAAAGTAAAGAGAAAGTAGAAAATTCATCATTGTTGTCGTTTCGTAATGTGTCTTTTTCTTATTCAAATGGGAAAGAGGTTTTAAACGATATTTCGTTCGATTTAGAAAGAGGTAAAACCTATGCTTTTGTAGGGCCAACTGGTGGAGGAAAAACAACTACAGCATCGTTAATGTCGCGTTTGTACGATCCAAGTTCGGGAAGTATTTTGTTTGAAGGTGCAGATATTCGTTCGATGAATGTTGACATGCGTACAGCAAAAATTGGCTTTATTCTTCAAGAACCATTCTTATTTACAGGCACTGTTCGTGATAATATTTTATATGGAAATGCCTGCTATTTTGATTACTCCGATGAAGCTCTGACTAAGGTTTTGGTAGATACTGGTTTAGATGGATTACTTCTCCGTTTCGATGGTGGATTACAAGCTCCAATTAATGCGTCGGGCGATGGAATTAGCCTAGGTCAAAAGCAATTAATCGCATTTATTCGTGCAGTATTGCGTAAACCAGAATTATTGATTCTTGATGAAGCTACAGCAAATATCGATACAGTTACAGAACAATTATTAGAAGAAATTCTTAAAAAATTACCATCAACAACTACAAAGGTTATTATTGCACATAGACTCAATACTATTGAAAATGCCGATGAAATTTACTTTGTTAATTCTGGTTCAGTAACTAAAGCTGGTTCACTTGATGATGCCGTACATTTATTACTTCATGGGAAAAGAGATAGCTAAACTTACTCAAACAAACTCAATTGATCACTAAAGTCCTCACTTCTGAGTTGTTTGTTTTGATATAAGAAGCTGTCGAGTAATTTAAAATACTTTGTTTTTATACCATTTGAATAGTATAGCTTAATGATGATATCATTTTCTGCAAAGATTTTGAAATTATCAGCATCTACTATTAAGTTAGCGTCAAGTATTGTGGCCAATTCGTGTTGAAAGAGTGGGCTACTGTTCGAAACAGAAAATACCGAATATTGATCTTCGAGTCTCGAAAAATGTTGTTGAAGTACTGTAAAGTTTGGATTGTAAATGCCCGATGGAATATATAATTCCAGTTTATAATGATGTTCAATAACTGAACTAACATTCTTAATCAAGAATCGAGGATAGAAATTTACCTTTTGAAATTTACCCGATTCAAGTGTAGGAATTCCATTGGTATTAAGAATTGCGTAAATATCTAATTCTGCTTTTTTAGATCGTTGGTATAATTCGCGAATTTCGTGTTCGTGCATTAATGCTTCTTTGCAATCAATTCGCTTATAAAAACGGTTGTCTTCAGCCATGTGAGGAGCTAAATCGCTATTAGGAATTTTTATAACAAGAACAGATTTTATTTCATCCGAATCGAAGGGAATGCGTTTTACTTCGAGATTGTTTATTGCAGGGTAAATACTCGTTTGAAGATGATATTCTAATTTTTCAATTGTATCTTGAGAAATAGCAGCAAAGCTGAAGCTAGATGCTTTGCGACGTTGAGAATCTATTCCAAAAAATATATAACCACCAACAGTATTTGATATCGATGAAACCAACATTGAAAGTGCTTCCATCTTTTTAGGACTTTTTAGGTCAAAATCTTTCCACAATTTAAATGCAATATGCACATCTTCCTTAACTTTTAGGTCAATGATTTTTTGTAAATCGTTCTGTGTTTCAACTGAAAAGGGAAGCGATATATGTGTTTTTTTTTGCATGAATCTTACAAATGTTATTGAATGTCAAATATAACGATTAGTTCTAATCCAGCAAAATCTTCAAACCATCGTAGCCTAATGCAACATTCTTTGGCAATTCTTTGCTCATATCTTCATATTTCCCTATTGCATGACTTATGTGGGTTAAATATGCTTGCTTTGCTTGAACAAATTCAATTACCTCTAACGCATCTTGTACATTAAAGTGCGAATAGTGTTTTCGTTTTCGAACAGCATTAACAACTAAAGTATTAATTCCTTGGATTTTTGCAAGTTCATGTTTACTAATAAAACTAGCATCGGTAATGTATGCAAAGTCATGAATCTTAAAACCTAAAATTGGTAGATTCATGTGCATTACCCGAATGGGTTCTATTTTAATATCATCAATATAGAATGCCGATTCGTTGATGGAATGTAATTTCATTTCGGGAACTCCAGGATATTTATGTTCCGTAAATGCATATGCAAAGTCCTTTATTATTGTTGTTTGAACGTTTGGTTCGCAATAAATATCAATACCACGATCTTTCAGAAAATTGAATGGACGAATATCATCAAGACCTCCAATATGGTCTTTATGTTCGTGAGTTAATAAAATGGCATCAATGTCCATTACATTTTCTCGTAACATTTGTTGACGGAAATCGGGACCAGCATCAATTACTATTGTTTTACCATTAACTTTTATCATAGCCGAACTTCGTAGTCGGTTGTCGCGACTATCACTCGAAAGGCAAACTTCGCATTGACAAGCTATTACTGGCACACCTTGCGATGTTCCTGTTCCGAGAAGGGTAATTTCCATCATTCTTTTGTAAGTCGAGCTATAATATCAGCATGTTCTGGATAAAGCGATAACAGTTCATCTTTTTCAGCTAGCGAAAAATCATCGAAGTCGAAACCAGGAGCTACAGAACATCCTACAAACGCAAATTCTGATTCGGGTGCAAGTTCAGCAGCAAAATAGGTATTGGGTTTTATTGTTAGTTGAGGTATCTGTCCTTTTTCGTAATCATTACCTAAAACATTCGATTGATGGTTTCCATTTTCATCGAACCAATGTATAATAATAGGATCACCAGCATAATAATGCCACGTTTCATACTGTAATAATTGGTGAAATGCAGAAAATTCTCCTTTGGGTAATAAATAATATATTGATGTAGTAACGTATCGAGTTCCTGTAAAACAGTTTATTAGACTATCTTTTGAAAGCTGTTGTTCCGATTGAAATGAACGTTTAAACCAGCCTCCTTCGATGTGTGGTTCAAGTTTAAATTTGTCGATTATTGCTTGTGCTTTAACGGAAATGTTGCTCATTTTGAAAATTGATTTAAAAGTCTTTGTAATTCTTCAATCTGTTTTAATGTTCCAAGTGCAAATAGTTTATCGGAACACGAAAGGGTAGTGTCGGGCGATGGATTGTACATATAATTTCCATCACTTCTTTTAATACCTATAATATTAGCTCCAGAATGTGAGCGAATTCTCAATTGGCGAATCGAACGTTTTTCAATCGAACAGTTTTCAAGACATGCACACGATATTTCAAATAATTTAACATCTTCGGCATTTTGTTGAAGCATTACCGTTTCAACAAACTCAACTACATCAGGCTGAATTACAAGCTTTGCCATACGGCTACCACCAATCTTTCCAGGCATAATCACATTCGTTGCACCCGCAAGTCGTAGTTTATGTTCCGACTGAGTGTATGATGCACGGCTTATAATGGTCATACCCGGATTCATTTCACGAGCTGTAAGTACTACAAAAAGATTATCAGCATCGGAAGGTAATACTGTTATTAATGCTTTGGCTTGTTTTATACCAGCCGATAGCAATATATTATCTTTTGTAGCATCGCCATGAATAAACAAAAAGTCCGATTCTTGAATCATAGTTTCAATTCGTTCTTCGTTTAATTCAATTAAAACGAAATCTTGACCAAATTGCGAAAATTCTTTAGCTACTTGTCTACCGTTTCTGCCGTAACCACATACTATTATATGGTCTTTCAGCTTTTGTATTTTCTGATTCACGCGTAAATGTTTAAAATATTTCTGAAAATTTCCCTCTATTGCATACTGTGCAACACTCGTTATTACATAACCAACAATACCAAAACTTGCCAAAATGAGTAAAGTTGTAAAGAATTTACCGTAGTACGACAATTGTTTTATCTCACCAAAACCCGAAGTAGAAATGGCATTTATAGTCATATACCAAGCCTCAAATAACGAAAGATGCTCGATAAGAACAAAGCCTGTCATGCCAACTACTATAATCAATACCAGCAAAATACAAGCAATTACAACTCTTCTAAGACGTTTATCCATTTCAATAAATTAGTATACGAAAGGTAGCGAAAATATAAAAGACCATGAAATCTTTATAAAAATAAAAATGCATTAATAAATAATTGAGTATAAATGTGATATCAAAAAAATGCAAAAAAAATGCAAAAAAAAGCTCGCAGCTATTGCTATGTATGAAAAAGTATATATATTTGCACCACCATTTACAAGCCCTACGGCTTATCAAATGCGAGAGTAGCTCAGTTGGTAGAGCACAACCTTGCCAAGGTTGGGGTCGCGAGTTCGAATCTCGTCTCTCGCTCTTTTAATTTTTAAGGGTACAAATTTCGCCCGGATGGCGGAATAGGTAGACGCGCAGGACTTAAAATCCTGTGACCATTGCGGTTGTACCGGTTCGATTCCGGTTCCGGGTACCCAAGGCCTCTCACTCAAAAGGTGAGAGGCTTTTTTTTTCTTTTCTATAAGAAATCATAAAAAATTTTTAATTAGCTGTATGTATACGTATTTTTACTATATTTGAATTGTCGATTCTAAAACAAAACAATAGATTTTATAGAAAAATAACAATAAATAACGTATATTATAAAAATATAGTGATTTATGAATAATGAATTAAACAAGAAGTTTTATTTGAGTTTTTTTGAAAATATTCATGATGCTATTGTTATAGTTAAAGATGGTTTTTTTGTCGATTGTAATCCAAAATCATTAGAAGTATTTAATTGTGAGAAAGAGCATATCTTAGGTAGAAATGTTCATGATTTTTCTCCAAGCTATCAAACTGATGGAATACTTTCAACGGTTAAAGCAAAAGAATTAATAAAAAAATCTATTAATGGAATTCCCCAAAATTTTGAATGGAAACATAGCCGATTTGATGGCACTCATTTTGATGCAGAAATTACCTTATTAAAAATTGATTGTGATAATGATTTTTTCATTCTTTCGATAGTTAAGGATATATCGGAACGCAAAAAAGCTGAAAAAGAGTTAAAGGAACGCGAAGAGCAGTATCGTAGATTAATTGAATCGATAAATGAAGCTATTATTTCAATAAATAACAAAGGTATAATTATAAGCTGGAATTCATTAGCCGAAAAAATATTTGGATATACACAAAACGAAGTTATTGGAAAAAGTATAACATTATTATTACCTGAAAAATATATTGAACTTCGTAAAATACTTTTCGAACAAATAGAATTAGGCCTTAACGATGTTTTTAGTCGAACTTTCGAATTATTTGGTTTACATAAATCGGAAAATGAAGTTCCATTAGAATTATCATTTTCGAAAGTAGTAACAGAAAACAATTACATAATTACCATAATTGTTCGCGACATTACCATGCGAAAACAAAAGGAAAGAGCCATTTTACACTTAAATTCCTTTTTAGAAAAACGAGCTAAAAACCGTACTGTGGAATTGGACATTTTAAACGAACAATTAAAAAAAGAAATTAAAAAGGAAAAACAAATTGAAGCTCGCTTACAAATGTTATTGAGTTCAATTACAGATTATACTTATAATGTTACTATTGAGAATAATATTGCCATAAAAACAACTCATGGGGAAGGATGCTACGCTGTAACAGGATATACGGTTGAAGAATTCCTTCAAGATTCATTACTTTGGTATAAAATTATTTACAGCGATGATCAGAAAATTGTAAATGTTCAGATTCGTCGATTAATGAAAAATAAAATCGCTAATTCGATTGAACACCGAATAATACATAAAGACGGCAACATTCGCTGGATTAGAAATACCTACGTACCACTTCTTGATGATGAAACCCTAATTGGTTACGATGGTTTGATAAGTGATATTACTAAAACTAAAATATTAGAACAACAAGTTTTAAATGCTGTAATTGAAACAGAAGAGAAAGAACGACTACACTTTTCTCAAGATTTACACGATAGTTTAGGCCCAACACTTGCTGCATCAAAAGCACTTATTCAATTAATGAATAAGCCCAATATTACTTTCAATAGAGATGAAATTTTGTTGGATATTGAAAATCTTCTAAACGAATCGATCCAAAATGTTCGAGATATTTCATTTCGCTTAAGTCCTCATATATTAAAGAATTATGGTCTATTTGAAGCAATAGAATCTTTCATAAATAAGGTTCGAGAATCGAGCAGTATAAACTTCGATATAACTTTAGATAGTCGACATCGTTTCAATGAAAAGATTGAAACAGTTGTATATAGAATACTCTGCGAATGCATTAATAATACAATAAAACACTCGAAAGCAACCAAAGTAACTTTAACAATATTTTGTATAAAAAAGAATCTTTTTGTTGAATATATCGACAATGGAATAGGCTTTAATGTAACATCAAAATTGGCAGACCATAAAGGAGTGGGGCTAATGAATATGCAAAGTCGAGTAAAATCGATTAATGGTAGTATTAATATTCAAAGTTCTAAAGAAAAAGGGACAAGCATTAAACTTCAATTAAAAACTGGTAATAACTGATTAAATTCACTATATTTGAAATTATAACCCTCATATATGATAAAAGTAATTATTGCAGACGACCACAGAATGTTTCGTGAAAGCATTCGTAAAGTAATCACCATCGACAATATTGGAGAGGTGATTGCTGAAGCATCAAATGGTATTGAACTATTAGATATTTTAAATACGCAACAACCAGATATTATATTAATGGATGTATCGATGCCTGAAATGGATGGAATAGAAGCAACAAAAAAAGTTGTAAATCTATATCCTAAAATTAAGGTTTTGGTTCTATCATCATTTGGCGATGAAAAGTATTATTATAGTATGCTTGAAGCTGGAGCCAAAGGTTTTATTTTGAAACATGCTGGAATTCCAGAACTTAAAAGTGCTATCGAAGAAGTTTCGCATGGTGGTAGCTGGTTTTCGTCGGAATTAATTCAAAAAGTTTTAACAAATTTACATTCGAAAAAGAATAATAATTGCGAAAAACTTACCGACCGAGAACTCGAAATTCTCCGACTTATTTGCGAAAGCAACAATAATGATCAGATTGCAAAAAAAATAAACGTGAGTACTGACACCGTAAAATGGCATAGAGCCAACCTCCTTTCCAAAACTGCAAGTATTAATACTGCAGGATTAGTAATTTATGCAATAAAACACAAACTCTTTGAATTGAACGAAGCATAGATCTTTATTATTATTAATCAATGTCGTTTAGTTAAGAGGAATGCATGATAAACAAAGCCCTGAAGGGGCTGAATTTGAATAACCATGGGTGTAACCCTTGGAAATTGGGATAAACAACAACCCAGAATGGGTTCAACCCATTCTGGGTTCCGATATCTGTCGTCTATTCCCCCTCCGGTTTCACCAGAGGCTATTCAAATTCAAGCACTTTGTGCTTAACAAAACGACAATGACTATTAATTTTTACTGAAAACGACACGTTATTTAAACTGTCGTTTTTTTTTGTTTATATAGTTTGTAGATACTAATCAGCTTAAATAGTATATATAAATAAATAGCTGAATATGATTACTTTATAACACACATTCCGTTCATAATTAATCATTTTAAATTAACAATTACTCAATCTTCCCATCACAAATACTAGGTTACAACTATTACTTATTGAGTAAACATCTATCAATAATAATGGTGTTTTACACCCATTCGTGATACTATATTTGTATTATCAAACAATATCACAATTACCTACAGTTAGATATTATTGAAAACTAATTGACTGAAATATGAATAAAACAAAAATTATAATAGTAGACAAAAATTCATTATTTCTAAACATAATGAAACAATTCTTAATTACTGTTTTACGATGCGAAATAATTGGAATAGCAACAAATGGAGAAGCATTTTTAAATATGAAAAATATACGCAATGCTGATATCATATTTATGGATATTGAAATGTCGGGAATAAATGGATTTCAATCGGCTATTGAAATATTAAAAAATATACCACAAGCAAAAATTATAGCTGTAAGCATGTATCACGATAATGATTTACATAAAATGTTATTGGAATGTGGCTACAAAGGATTAGTAAGTAAAACAAATTTTTATAGTGAAATAATTCCAGCAATAAGTCAAGTAATGCAAGGTGGAGTTTATTCAAATAAAGTATTGATAGATTAAATAGACAGTGTACATATGGATACAATTAAAATAATAATTCTTGAAGGAAATGCTGTCTTTTTCAATGTTATGAAATCATTTTTCGAAAACGAAACGTGCTTTGAAATTATAGGAGAGTCGCACAATGCTAATGTTTTTATGCAATTGAATAACATCGAAAATGCAGATGTTGTATTTATAGATATCGATTTGGATTTAGATAATCATAATGGAAATGGTTTTGTTGCAGCAATGCATGTGATGATGAATTATCCTAAGACAAAAGTTGTGGCAGTTTGCAATGTTAAAAAATATTATTTAGAAAAGATGTTACATAAACTAGGGTTTACTGGGATAATTGGAAAACCGAGCTTTTATGCCGATATACTTCAGATTATGAAATTATTGGTATACAAAGAATTGAAATACGATGAATAAAAATTAACTAATAAATACATAAAAACTATGAATCCATTTAATATTATACTAGCTGATGTTAGTTCTGAGAATCGCAAAGATTTAACCGAATTTTTGGAGTCTCATTATTATTGTTCTGTAATAGGTCAAGCAAATAATGCTGAGTCCTTTTTACAATTAGGCGATTTGATACCTAAAGCTGATGTATTGATATTGGATATTCACTTATTTAAATTTTCAGGTTGTCAGCTATCGCAACGCATTTCAATTCAATATCCTAATACCAAAGTTATCATTTTGGTACGTCCCGAAGATTATAAGTATTTAGTTAATCTTATGGGAATAAATCTTAAAGAAATAGTTTATAAAACAAGTTTATATTCCGATATAATTCCTGCTTTAGAACGAGTATTGGAAGGAAAAACAATGTTAAGTAGTTTGAATATTGTAACCAATAATCAAATGAATTTAAATAGTTCATATTAATTACAATAATCTCATTACCATATATTTTCAATATTTAATATATAATAAAATGAATGTTAAAGTTAAAAATACCAATCCGATTAAAGTAATCATCCTTGATGAAAGTCAACTTTATCGCAAAGCAGTAAAAAGATATTTGGAAAACGATTTACAATTCAAAATCATTGCAAATTCTTCGAATGGTGACTCACTAATACAAATGAGTAATATACCAAATGCTGATGTTATTATTATGGATATTCAAATACCAAATTTATTGAACATTTATGCTGTAAAAGAATGGGTAAAGCTTTTTCCAAGTACAAAAATTATTGCAGTTACAAAGTATTACGATAATGTTATTTTAAAATTCTTAGAAAATGTAGGATTTAAAGGCTGTATAAAGAAAAGTGATTTAACAACTCAAATAAAGCCAGCTTTACAAAGTGTATTGCGGGGAGGTTATTTCTTTAAAGAGTATAATAATTAACTCTAAAAATTGAGGATTATGGGAACGAGATATTTATCAAGCAATACTATTAATGTCATAATAGTTGACGATAATTCCTTATTTAGGGATGTTGTAAAAAGACACCTTTACAATGTATTGCAATGTAATATTATAGGTGAGTATTCAAATAGTGAGACTGGTTTGCTTAAGAAATTTTTCCCACAAGCCGATGTTATTTTTATGGATTTACAAATGCCACAAATGACTGGTATTATTTCTGCATTAAAACTATTAAACGAACGTCCAAAAGCAAAAATAATAGGAGTAACAAGCTATAAGTATGATGGATACAGCCATCTGCTTCGAGAAATAGGAATAAAGGCATGTGTTCATAAACACAATTTTTTGGACGAAATAGTTCCAGCTTTAGAATGTGTTCATTCAGGAGGATTATATTTTAAAGACTGCTATAATATAAACTTCAACAATTCAATATTATATAACTAAATATCTAAACATATGAATACTGCACTTAGTACATTAACTTCATATTTGTCGTTCAAACTTGGCGATGAAACATTTGCTGCAAATGTTAAAAATGTTTTAAACATTTTAGAAATGTCGAATATTACAAAAGTTCCGAAAGCTCCTGAATACATGAAGGGAGTTATCAACCTAAGAGGAACTGTTCTGCCTTTAATCGACACACGAATTAAGTTTGGTTTAAGTCCAACTGCATTCACTCCTAATACTTGTATTTTAGTTCTTGAAGTTACCGTTGGAGATGAAACTATTCAAGTTGGTGGTTTGGTCGATTCGGTTCAAGAAGTATTAGAAATTGAACCAAAACAAATTTTACCTGCTCCAAATATTGGAAGTGAGTTTAATTCCGACTTTATTCTTGGATTATATAAACCCAATGATGATCAGTTTATTATGATACTCGATTTTAATAAAGTATTCTCAGTTGAAGAGTTGATTCTGGTTCAAGAAACTTCTTTTGTAAACTAAAATATTCACTTCGACTCAAACTTTTTTAAATATTAATTCATCACACTCCCTAATATTTAAATTTGAGTCGAAGCCATTTTAAAATACTTAAACCAACATATATGTAATTAAACCCTAAACAATTAAAGCCATGTTTAATCAAATGAAAATTAGAACGAAGTTGCTAACTGGATTTATTTTAGTTGCACTAATTGCTACTATTATCGGAATAGTAGGTATTACAGAAATAAAGAAAATTAACAATGCCGATACAGCATTATACAAAACTGTGGCAATACCTCTAGGCCAATGTGTAGAAACATCATCATTATTTCAATTATTAAGAATAAATGCAAGAGACATTTTCTTAGCAGATAATGCAGAAGAACTCAATGCAAAGTATAATTCATTCTTACACAATAGCATATTAATTGATTCAATGTTTACAATATACGAACCTACAATTATTGATGATATTGATAGGCAAAATTTCAATGAATTAAAAGAATCAAAAAAAGAATATGTAAGTTATTTACCAGGTTTTATGACTTTAATTAATGCTGGTAATAGTAGTGCAGCCAAATCTTATATGAAAGCTGAATGGTTAAAATCGGCAAAACGAATTCAAAAAGCAGTTGATGTGTTAGTTGCATATAACATCAAGTCGGGTAAAGAGTTTTCTGAAAATAATGCAAGTATTGCAAATACAGCAACCATATCAATGATTGTTTGTGTAATAATAGGAGCTATTGTTGCATTTTTATTAGGCCTTGGTATTTCAGGAAATATTCAAACAATAATTAAATCGTTAGTCGATCAGTCAAAAATACTGTCGAAAGCTGCAATTGATGGGAAACTTGCATCACGTGGTGAACCAGAAAAAATAAACTTCGAATTCCGCGAAATCATTGTTGGTGTTAATCAAACACTCGATGCCGTTATTGGTCCATTAAATGTGTCGGCCGAATATATCGACCGCATTTCAAAAGGTGACATTCCAGCTAAAATTACGGAAAACTACAATGGTGATTTTAATGAAATTAAAACCAATCTTAATCAATGTATTGATGCTGTAAATCGACTTATTAACGATGCCGGATCATTGGCCAATGCTGCCGTTGAAGGAAAATTAGCAACGCGTGCCGATGCTACTGTTCATCAAGGTGATTTCCGTAAAATAGTTGAAGGAGTAAACAAAACACTCGATTCAGTTATTGGACCATTAAACGTTTCGGCCGAATATGTCGATCGTATTTCAAAAGGAGATATTCCAGCAAAGATTACCGATAACTATAATGGTGATTTCAATGAAATAAAAACCAATTTAAATACCTGTATTGATGCAATCAATTTACTTATTTCAGATGCTGGATTATTAGCGAAAGCTGCCGTTGATGGAAAACTAGCAACTCGTGCTGATACCTCAAAACACCAAGGCGATTTTCGAAAAATTGTTGAAGGTGTTAATGATACACTCGATTCTGTTATCAATCCTTTAAATGTAGCAGCAGAGTATGTCGAATTACTTTCGAAAGGTGAAGTACCATCAAAAATAACAGCTTCATATAATGGTGATTTTAATTCAATAAAGAATAATCTTAATGAATTAATTGAAGCTACAAGCCTTATAACTAAAAATGCAAAATTAATTGCGAATGGTGATTTGACCATTAAACTAACACCTCGTTCTGGAAAAGATGAACTTATCATTGCACTTGCCGAAATGATAAAAGCAATTGGTGAAATAGTTACTCAAGTTCAAACATCGGGCGATAATATTGCTGATGCAAGTCAACAGATGAGTGCCAATTCACAAACTGTTTCGCAAGGTGCATCGGAACAAGCTTCGGCAGCCGAAGAGGTTTCGTCGAGCATGGAACAAATGGCATCGAACATTCAACAAAATACCGACAATGCACAGCAAACCGAAAAAATTGCAGCTAAAGCCGCCGAGGATATTTTGGTTGGAAGTCAAAATGTAAACACAACTGTTGTTTCGATGAAAAAGATAGCCGAAAAAGTTTCGATTATTGGAGACATTGCATTCCAAACAAATATACTAGCTCTCAATGCTGCCGTTGAAGCGGCAAGGGCAGGTGAGCATGGAAAAGGATTTGCCGTAGTAGCTGCCGAAGTTCGTAAACTAGCTGAACGTAGCCACATTGCTGCAGGCGAAATTAATGAACTTACAAAATCAAGTGTGGATGTTGCCGATAAAGCGGGAAAACTACTCGAGTCAATTGTTCCTGATATTCAAAAAACTGCAAAACTTGTGCAAGAAATTACAGCAGCAAGCATCGAACAAAATTCAGGAGCTAATCAAATCAACAATGCCATCAATCAGTTAAATAAAGTTACTCAACAAAATGCTGCAAGTGCCGAGGAAATGGCAACCAGTAGCGAAGAACTGTCGAGCCAAGCTGATAGTTTAAAAGATTTAATTGGATTCTTTAAAGTTGAAGGTAATGGTATTACAAAACATAAAAAGATAGCACAAAAATTACATATCAACGAAACTCACCATCATAACGAAGTAGTGAAACCTACTATCATCAAAACGAATGGTATCGAACTTATCATGGATCAACATGATAGCGAATATGAGAGATTCTAGGAAGGGGTCTTTTATGTAGTCAAATTACCGATAAAGTCCGTCACAAAGCAATTTGTAACGGACTTTTAATTTTTGCTTTTAAGTATAATAATAGGAGAGCATGCATTTATTTTTTTGTGTATATTTACTTATATAACATACTATATCTATGGAAGCACAATTAAATCAAATACGAAATAAACTAATTAACACCTTAATGATTGGTTTTATCAGTTTTGCAGTTCCAACATTAGTATTATCTCTAATTCGTTATTTTCAAATAGGTTGGAGTTGGTTATTTTTATTTCATAGTATTCTTGTTGTTATTTCTTTTATCGTATTTCTAAATCGTTTTAAATTAAGTTTACAATTTAAAACTCATTTTTTATCAATTGCTTTTATATTGATAGCCTTTGCTGGTACAATTCGATTTGGCATTTCTAGTTCACATTTTTATTGTCTTATATCAATTATAATTTCAACAATCATTTTCGGTAAACGAACTGGGTATATTTATTTGCTTGTTTCAGCCCTAGGATTAATTATTTCAATTACTCTCTACCAATATGCAAAAATCTACACTCTTACCGATTTTAATGTATATAATAATAACATTACCACAAAGTTCAATTTATTAAATGCAAACGTTTTTCTAATGGTAATAATCATCTATTTCTTAGGTAATTTTTACAATTTCTTTATCCAAAATATAAAAGATTTAATACTTAAAACGCAAGCTCAAGAGCTAACTCAACATGAATTACAGAAAAGTGAAGAACGATATCGATTTCTCATTGAAAATGCGACTTTCCCTGTTATTGTAGCAAAATTTAATGGTGAAATACTATTTGTTAATAATTGTGCTGAAACGTTTTTAGGAATTGAAAATAATTCGTTAAATCAAAATATTACAACCGATTTTTGGGTTTACAAAAATGAAAGAAATAAGTTTATTACAGAACTAAAACAAAATAGTAATGTTGATAATACTGAAATACAATTACGTACAAATGTGAATAAAATTAAAACAGTTTTACTATCATCGAAAGTAATTGAATATGAAAATCAACCTGCTATATTTACAATATTTAATGATATATCAGAACGTAAACAAATTGAGGAAACGCTAAAGAAAAGCGAAGAGAAATTTTCAAAAGCATTTAACGCATGTCCTGTGTCAATAACAATTTCATCAATTGATAATGGGAAATATGTCGATGTAAATGATTCATTTATTACAATATCTGGTTTTACGAAAGAGGAGGTTTTAGGCCATACTTCAACTGAATTAAATTTATGGGTTGAAAATGTTCATAGAGATTCTTTTTATAATAATCTTATGCAAAGTGGGTATTTAAGAGATTATCCTTCTCAATTCAGAATGAAAAATAGCAATATTCGCGATTTCATATTAGCTAGTGAAATAATTGAACTAAATGGAGAAAAACATATTTTAAATTATTCGATTGATGTTACTGAAAGAAAACGTACCGAAGCTGAAATAAGAGAAAAAGATTTACGAATCAGAGCATCATTTGATCTTTGCTTTGAATTTATTGGTTTGCTTTCGCTTGATGGTACTTTAATAGAAGTTAACCAAACAGCAATGAATTTTGCTGATATTAAACTAAACGATGTTTTAGGCAAACCTTTTTGGGAAACACCTTGGTGGAATCATTCAAAAGAAGAACAGCAAAAATTAAAAGAAGCAATTGCTAAATCAGCCCAAGGCGAAACAATAACTTATGAAGCAACGCATCGTGCATCAGATGGTGAATTACATTATATTGATTTTTCTTTAAAACCATTAAAAAATGAAAAAAATGAAGTTAAGTATTTAATTCCTGAAGGACGAGATATAACAAACATCAAACATGCGAATGATGAAATAATAAAGAGAGAACATTTTTTACAAACACTTATTAATACTATTCCCGATTTAATTTGGTTAAAAAATAGTGACGGTGTTTATTTACAATGCAACAAGCGTTTTGAAGATTTTTTTGGAGCAAAAGAAAAGGATATTGTTGGAAAAACCGATTACAACTTTGTCGATCAAGAATTAGCCAATTTCTTTAGAGAAAAAGATATAATTGCTATAAATGCTGGTAAACCTTCCAAAAACGAGGAAAATGTTCAATTCTCAGATGGACATTTCGAATTTTTGGAAACGATTAAAATGCCAATTTCTGAAAATAATGGAAAACTTGTAGGTATTTTAGGGATTGGTAGAGACATTACTGATCGAAAAAAACTAGAAGAAGAATTAAAAGTAAGTGAAGAAAAATATCGATTTATTGTTGAAAATTCACCAATAGGTATCTTTCAACGTAAAATAGATAAAAATGGAGATTACAACTATTTCAATCCTGCTATTGTAACTGATTTTGAATGTACATCGGGTGAAGAATTTTTACGCGACTACGGTGATGTTAAAAATCGATATGCAATACCCGAGAAATTAATAGAATTTAATAAACTGCTTTTAAAGAATAATATAGTTGAAAACTTTGAAGTTAAAACTATATTAAAAAATGGTAAAACGAAATGGTTTTCTATTTATGCAAAATTAGATAATACTAAAATGTTTATAAATGGCTTTGATATTGACATTACTGAACGAAAAAAAATAGAACTAAAACTTGCAGAATCACAAACAAGACTATCAGCTATTTTTGAAAGTACCAGCGATTTTGTTTGGTCAGTCGATGCTGAAACCTTTCAAATTGTAACCTTCAATACTGCAATAAAAAATTATTTTAAAAATAGACATAACGTTACCATGCAAGTTGGTAGCTATATTGAAGATTTGCTTCCTAAAGAAGTAGGTATAATCTGGTATAACTATTATAAAAAAGCTATTAAAGTAGGTTCATTTTATGATATTTACGAAGTAATTGATCGAAAAGTGATTCTACATCTCTCATTTTATCCATTAAAACTGAACGATAAAATCATAGGTATTTCTGTTTTTGGAAAAGACATTACAGAAATAAAGAATAGTGAAAAAGCACTCAAAAAAAGCGAAGAACATTTACAGACATTATTACATTCCATAACCGATTATATGTATTCGGTAAAAATTGAAAATGGCCAAATAATTGAAACAAGACATGGTGAAGGCTGTGAAACAATAACAGGATATACTATCAATGATTTTGCAAAAGATAAATCACTTTGGTTCAATATTGTATTAGATGTTGATAAAGATGTAATCTTCAAACATATTTACACCATAATCAACGAAAAGAAAGCTGTTCCAATTGAGCATCGTATTATTCATAAAAATGGCAATATCCGTTGGATTCGTAATACTCCCGTTCTTCGATTAAATACCCAAGGTGAGGTTATTGGTTACGATGGTTTAATCTCTGATATTACTGAAGCAAAAATACTTGAACGTGAAATACTTAATAGTGTAATAAAAACTGAAGAAAAAGAACGTTTACATTTTTCTCAAGAACTTCACGATGGCATAGGTCCATTGCTATCTGCAATTAAAATGTATGTACAATGGCTTGAAACTCCCGACGAAGAAATGAATCAAGTTGAAATATTGAAAGATATTGAGAAATTAGTTGAAGAATCATCATCAACTATTCGTGAAATTTCATTTAAACTTAGTCCTCATATATTGCAAAACTATGGGTTATATGAAGCCGTAAAAGCCTATTCCGAAAAAATTAAAGAATCATCGAAAATCGACATATTACTTACTAATTATGATGTTTGTAGATTCAATGAGAATGCTGAAACTATAATTTACAGAGTTTTATGTGAATGCATTAATAACACCTTAAAACATGCAAAAGCAACAAAAATTACTATCAAAATGAATTGTGACAATTCAAATTTTTATATTGAGTATTCCGATAATGGTAAAGGATTCAATGTAAGTGAAGTGTTACAAAATCACAAAGGAATTGGACTTATGAACATGCAAAGTCGTATAATTTCAATAAATGGAATTATTGAAATAAAAAGTGAAATAGGTAAGGGTAGTACAATGAAATTCCAATTCGACAAGCAATATTTATAACTTATTTAGTATATTAGTAAAAAAATAGGTACAGTATGACGAGTATTATAATAGCTGACGATCATAGAATGTTTCGCGAAAGCTTAAGCAAAATATTATCGATGAAAAAGTTAGCTACAGTTTTAGCTGAAGCTGCGAATGGAAAAGAACTTATTGATTTGCTCGATACACACAAACCTCAAATAATACTTACTGACATTTCGATGCCAGAAATGGATGGTGTAGAAGCAACAAAATTAGCCATACAAAAGCATCCCGATGTAAAAGTTCTGGCACTTTCATCGTTTGGTGACGAAAAATACTATTACAGTATGCTTGAAGCAGGAGCAAAAGGTTTTGTACTTAAAAATGCTGGGATTAATGAATTACAAAATGCAATTACAGAAATTGCAAAAGGTGGCACTTGGTTTTCTGCCGATTTAATTCAGACAGTAATTTCAAAATTTAACGATAAGCAAAAGAAAGAAATCGTTTCTGTTTTAACTGAACGTGAAATAGAAATACTGCGGTACATTTGTGAAAGTTTGACTAATGAGCAAATTTCAGAAAAAATCAACATCAGTTACGATACTGTAAAATGGCACAGAGCAAACATTTTATCTAAAACAGAATGTAATAATACTGCGGCTCTTGTTATATATGCCATTAGAAATAAAATATTTGAAATATAACCTTTTTCTGTTATTCACAACCTTACAGAAGACTTTCCTAAGTAACATAAGATCAAAATAATGTAGTTTTTGCGTTATTGAAAATATTGAATGAACTATTGTTGTATGTAAGACTTGGCTTGAGCATACTTGCAATCCATTCGTTATTACATATAAAAGCACAAACTACAAGTTTGAACTAGCATGATTTTAGTGTGTGATATTTATTTTTTACCAGAACTTAATTAACTTTTCATTATCACTTTGCAAACAGTTATATAGTGATATTTCAAGAATTTATAGTTCTATCCTCCCCATCCTTTAGGGTAGAACCACCCTAAAAAGTAATTGTTTCCAAACCATTCTAAGTACTACTTTATTTCCGTTAGTTTCAACGGCTCTTTTGCATTGCTTGTGCCATAACTTTGTATTGTTAATGGTACTGAAATAATAAAAAGGGGATACCGAAAACCTAAAAGAGTAGGAAAACTTATAAAAATAAAGCTATGTATAGAATTGATAAGCGTCCTTCGGGATATGTTTTAACGTTTGCGGGAAGTATAAACTCAGCTGAAATGCAAAATTGGTACGATGAATCACAATCGGTTTTAAGTACTGAAACTTCTGGTTCGTTTGGTGTAATAATAGATATGAAAGCATTACAACCAATTTCTCAAGAAACTCAAAGTATAATGGTTGCTGGACAAGGATTATACAAACAAAAAGGGATGAAACGATCGGCAGTTATATTAGCAAGTGCTGCTATTAGTATGCAATTCAAAAAAATGGCTCAAGAGTCGGGAATATATGCAACTGAACGTTATATTGATGCATCGTTTTTTACAAATCCTATCGATGTTGCAATAAAATGGGTTAAAGATGAAATAGATCCAGATTTATAATGGTTTAAATCATCTTTAGTAAAAAAGCTCTTTCCTAAGTTAATTGGAAAGAGCTTTTTGCTTTTTAAAATAGTTTAAAATTAAATAAACCGTAATTCCAATTCCCCCTCCCTTAGGGTAGTCGTCTTACCTTTACTAACAGGTTCAAAACCATGCTTACTTCTACATTTTTCAGTTAGTTATAAGAGCAAAAAAGGTCTTTGCTAGTCATACCTTTAATATATAGAAATTGATCTAAAATTTAAGATTATGAAAGCTTTAAATATAATATTGGTAGATGATAATACTGCTTTTCGAAAAGCTTTAAAAATGCTTCTTGAAAAACACTATCATGCAAAAATAATAGCTGAAGCATCGAGTGCTGAAGAATATCTGAAACTCGAAATTGAAACTAATATTGATTTAATATATATGGATATTATGATGCCAGAAATTGATGGTATAGAATTAACTAAAAAAATTTTATGGATAAACAATTCATTGAAAATTATAGCTATTACCATGCATAACGATAGAGTTTATCTTCAAACATTAATTGAAGCGGGTTTTGTAGGTTGTATTTTCAAAAATACTCTATTTACAGAGCTTCCTTTAGCAATTAAAACAATTGTAGAAGGGAAAAGATATTTCCCTAAAAATATAACAATAGAATAAGGAGGAAATATGTTAGAAGCATTAAACAAATTAACATCGTATTTGTCGTTTAAACTTGGTGATGAAACATTTGCAGCTAATGTTAGCAAAGTTTTGAACATCTTGGAAATGACAAAGATTACTAAAGTTCCTAAGGCTCCCAATTATATGATTGGAGTTATAAATTTACGAGGAACAGTACTACCATTGGTCGATACACGCATAAAATTTGGACTTACACCAACCGAATTCACAGCAAACACCTGCATTTTAGTTTTAGACATTCAAATTGGAGAAGAAACAATTCATATTGGTGGACTTGTCGATTCGGTTCAAGAAGTTCTAGAAATAGAACCACAGCAAATTTTACCTGCACCCAATATTGGGAATAATTTTCATTCCGAATTTATTACAGGAATGTATAAAATTTCAGACGATCAATTTATTATGATACTCGATATGGATAAGGTATTTACCGTTGACGAAATAATTGATGTGAAAACATCATCTAAAGGATAAGTAAAGAAAATCAACCCTAAAATATGGAGGAACCAAATCATGAAAAAAATTACAATTAAAATGAAATTACTTACCGGATTTATTACTGTTGCAGTTATAGCTGGTATAGTTGGGGCAGTTGGAATATCGCAAATAGAAAAAATAGATGCTTCCGATACTGCATTATATGAAACAGTTGCTGTACCACTTGGGCAATGTGTTGAATTAACACAAGATTACCAAAGAATGCGAGTAAACACGTATCTTATTCTAATAGCTTCAAATTTAGATGAAGCCAGAGAAAGACAAAATCGATTTATGTTTTTTAATTCTAAACTAGATTCTGTATTAAAGGCTTATGAATCTACAATTATTGATAGTATTGACAAAACGAACTATCAAAGAGTAAAAGAAGCAAAAACAAAATATACTTCTTTTATGGACGATTATATGAAATTAATTGAAGTAGGAAATTTTGAAGGTGCTAAAGAATATTTAAAAGGAGACTGGTATAAAGAGAATGCAAATATTCAAAAAGCAATAGATACATTAGTCGACTATAACGTAAAATATGGGAAACAACTTTCTGATTTAAATACAAAGACTGCCGATGCTGCTACCATAGAAATGATTTTATTTGTTGTAATTGGAGTTATATTAGCTCTTTTACTTGGATTATTAATTGCTTCAAACATTCAAAAAATTATTAAATCAGTTGTCAATCAAGCAAAAACATTGTCGGAAGCCTGTGTTGATGGAAAACTTTCAACCCGTGGTGATGTTGAAAAAATTAATCCCGAATTTCAAGATATTGTAATTGGAATTAATAATACTTTAGATGCGGTTATTGGTCCCTTGAATGTTTCGGCCGAATATATCGACAGAATCTCAAAAGGCGATTTACCTCCACTTATTACTGAAAACTACAATGGCGACTTTAATGAAATTAAAACCAATCTTAATCAATTAATTAGAGCCTTAAATGCTGTTACCGAAAGTGCAATTAAAATTTCGCAAGGAAATATTAATGTTGATTTAACAATTCGATCTGAAAAGGATGAGTTAATTAAAGCATTTAAAGGCATGGCTTCATCAGTCAATTTACTTATTGATGATTCAAAAATACTTGCAAAAGCAGCTATCGAAGGAAAACTTGCAACTCGTGCCGATGCATCAAAACATCAAGGCGATTTTAGAGCTATTGTGGAAGGTGTAAACAATACGCTTGATGCAGTTATTGGTCCATTAAATGTTTCGGCCGAATATATTGACAGAATTTCAAAAGGTGATATTCCTGGAACGATTACGGAACAATACAATGGTGATTTCAACGAAATAAAAACCAATCTCAATCAACTTATCGACACGTTGAATAGCATAACCAACACGGCAAAAATGTTAGCTCTAGGCGATTTAGATGTTGACCTTAGAATACGTTCCGAAAAAGATGAATTATTGAAAGCATTGGTTCAAATGGTTAATGCAACAAAAGATATCGCTCAAAAAACAAAATTGATTTCGATAGGCGATTTAAGTATCGATCTTTCACCAAGATCGGACAAAGATGAATTGATGAAATCGATGATTCAATTGGTAAATGCAATGCGTGAAATAACAGAAAAAACAAAACAAATTGCTGTGGGTGATTTAGATGTTGATTTGCAAATGCGTTCAGACAAGGATGAATTAATGAAAGCTTTAATTCAAATGGTTAACGCAACAAAAGATATTTCCAATAAAACAAAACAATTGGCATTGGGAGATATTACCGTTGATTTAGCTGTACGTTCAAGCAAAGATGAATTAATGAAATCGTTAATTCAAATGGTTGTGGCAATGCGCGATATAACTCAAAAAACAAAAAAAATAGCTATTGGTGATTTAGATGTAAGCTTAATTATGCGTTCAAGTAAAGATGAATTAATGCAAGCTTTAATCCAAATGGTAGATGCAACTAAGGAAATTGCCGAAAAAACAAAATTGATTGCAACTGGCGATATGACTGTTGACATTAAACCTCGCTGCGATAAAGACGAACAAATAATTGCACTTTCTGAAATGATAAAAGCAATTGGCGATATTGTAACACAAGTACAATCATCGAGCGATAATATTGCCGATGCAAGCCAA
>Ga0302288_1000674_pt1 | contig 25821 bp, 18 predicted proteins | sample III_Fen_N1_1_FD_194549 | JGI IMG/M metagenome (GOLD analysis project Ga0302288, IMG submission 194549) | Peat permafrost microbial communities from Stordalen Mire near Abisko, Sweden - III_Fen_N1_1 | ecosystem: Environmental > Terrestrial > Soil > Wetlands > Permafrost | place: Sweden: Abisko...
TAACCGTTTATTTTCCGGTTTGATGCGGATCTGGTTAAACGTGAGAATGACAGGATACCGATATTTGAAAAACAGAAACGGATGCTGTAGAAGTGGAAATGAGTATGGCTTATTTATGGAATCAAATGGGATGAATACTCATTTATTTATCCTCTTACGAAAATCGGATATGAACGAAATCATAAGATAAATTGTTTTTATGAAAGATTTGCATAACTTTGGCGCACATAATACATCGACTATGGATATACTGTCACAGATCCCCAAAGAACTTATTCATTTTTTACTGGTAGTCCTGTTTTCATTGCTGATAGGACTCGAACAAAGGAGGCTTCACATCGATTCGGTGGCTGAATCGTTGTTCGGGACTGACCGTACTATTACGATGATTGGTATTCTGGGCTATATCCTGTATACGATTATGCCCGATTCATTGGGACTTTTTTATGGGGGAGGAGTGATCGTGTCGGCTTTGCTGGGGATCTATTATTACCAAAAAATCAAAATCAGAAACCAATGGGGTTTTACTTCCATTGTCATTGCCATGATTACCTACTGCCTGACCCCTTTGGTGGTGCTGGAGCCGTTGTGGCTGGTTATGCTGGTGGTGGTGACTATTCTGATCGTGGTGGAGATGAAGGAAAGTCTCTTCAATATTTCCAAAAAGTTCGACAGAAATGAGTTCACACTTCTGGCCAAATTCATAATCATTGCCGGGATTATTCTTCCTTCACTTCCACATACCCCCATTTCGGCCACCATTAATATTTCGCCGTTTCAAATCTGGGTATCCATCGTGGCGGTATCAGGAATATCTTATTTAAGTTATCTGCTTCAGAAATTTGTGTTCCCCAAGTCCGGAATTATTTTGTCGGCCATATTGGGTGGAATGTATAGCAGTACTGCCACTACCATCATCCTGTCACGCCGGAGCAAGGAAGAAGATAATGATGTGAAAATTATTTCAGGAATTTTTGGGGCAACAGGTATGATGTACCTCCGGATTCTGATACTTGCCTTTATATTCAACAAAGATGTAGCAGTGAGGTTAATCCCGTACTTTTTGGTTTTCGTTGTTGTACTCCTTGTATATATTGCGTTCCTTCAGTTTAAAATAAAAACAAAGACTGTTGAAAAAATCAATGAAAACAAACAACAACATCCCCTGGAGTTTAAGACAGCTATCATTTTCGGATTGCTGTTTGGTTTTTTTGCCATACTAACCAATTTCGTAATTTCCAATTACGGAAATGCCGGTGTAAATATCCTTTCATTTATCGTAGGAGTTACCGATATTGATCCTTACATTTTAAATCTCTTCCAGCATGTAGGAGGGAACCTGGATGTAAATACCATTGTGAATGCTACGATTATAGCCACAGCCAGTAATAGCCTGATAAAAATGATTTATTCCGTTATACTGGGAAGTCCGGCTATTCGTTGGAGAGTAGTTATTGGTTTCTCGGCACTAATTGTTGTAAGTATTGTTTCTGCATTTGTTTTTTAATGCTTGGAAGAAACAAGAAACAAGAACCAAGAACCAAGAAAGAATATACAGCATCTTATGTCTTTGTTCTATGTTCTTGCTTTCTATTTAACTAATTTGATTATAGATAAAACAGTAGCATTCTTTGTCCCGACTTTGCTCTACTTTTGAAGAAGAAAACTAATCAAAAAAACAAAAATGAAAAAAACATTTAACCACAAAAGTCACAAAAGTCACAAAAGTCACAAAAGTTTAAATGAAAATCTCAATAATTAATATAATCAAAAAGAAAACAAAAGAATGCTTTAGAACAGTATGCACATTTCATTAAGAATTAATACTTTCGTTTCTTTTTGTATTTTGTTCTGCCTTTTTTTATTTCATTTTTGTGTCCTTTTGTGACTTTTGTGGTGAGATATTTTTTATTTTAATCTTTTTACAACAAACCCGGTAAAACCCTGATTTGAATTAGTTCCCTTTCTAAACAGCCTGATAGGATGGGGCAGGGATGAGTTCTGATTTTTTGATTAAATAAAGCACTCCTGTTCTATTAATCAAATTCTATCGATTAGAATGTAACGCGTCAGACCGTAAAAGATCCCGCCCCGATAGCTATCGGAGGCTATCGGGGGGGCAGACGCTTATATGACTTTCATGATCAGGTTTTATCGATAAGTATGTTACGCGTCAGACCGTAAAAGAAACGGTCAGACGCTTAGTTAAAAATTCAGCACCATACCTAGCGAAACTGCTCTGACATCGGGTCCTTTGCCGGATTGAAAAATACTGAAAGGAGAGTATTTGGCATATACATTCAGGGAGCCATATCCGATTTGTCCGCAGAAATCAAGTGAGAGAGGGGCAGTGTTTAAGCCATTACTTTCCACTTTTGTAGCTGTATTTCCATCTGAATCTACATATTTCACTTTATAGTCAGCAAAGGTATTAACACCTCCGATCACTCCTCCTGAAATAAAGAATTCATGGTTCTTTCCGAATGTCGGTTGCCATTCAAGCAATAACGGTACCGTGATGTGAAAGGTACGAAGCCGGCTATATTCGTAATTGATGCCTGCGGGAGCATCATACACACTGGTAACTCCATTCACTTCAAGCAAATGGGTATTCATATCCAGGTAATAATTATGCCAGTCGAAGCCAACCCCTGTTGTCAGGCCCAAGACATTTCTGTAAACCGGAAGAATTTTTTCAAACAGATTAATAAAGAATTCATTTGATGATTCAGATTTTAGTGATAAGCCTTTAATGTTATTGATATTATTATTTTTATCGGCTATATTTGCAAAACCCCAACCAATACCCGACCAGTGGGCCTTCATAGAATAGTTGTGATGAGACTTTCTGAATTTATTATTCAAAAAAGGCAACTGAATGCCCAGTTCTTCCATTACAGTCCATTTTTCATAACTTTTACCGTCACTGAAAACTCCTTCATAAACGGATTTGTAGGGAACAGAATCCGTATCGAACACCTTGATTTTTACCTGCCCGACACTGTCCTGCACATGGATGAGCTTTTTATTAAAATGGACAGTGGTATCGTTTTGAGTCCCTTCGGCAGCAAGCATGGGTAAGAATCCAACTAAGAATCCCAAGAGAAAAAGAATGTTTTTTTTCATTGTGTTTAATTTTTATGAGTTTATACTTATTTCTTTTTTAATATTAATTTCAATACATCTTCCGAATCGTTTTTTGATTCGATATAAATCAGTGTGATTTTTTGTACCGGAGTAAAGGTTTCGTTGAACAAAATAAGCCGGTAAAGTTGACCTTTACGTGGTAGCTGAAGATAAACGGAAGTCAGGACACCATTTGCGACCACCTGTTTTACTTTCTTTGCCCCGGTTTCATCTTTTATAAGGCATTTGCGAATAAAATCGGCCGCCTGCGGGTTTCCGGAGATGGTAATGCTTTTAAATAAAGAGAAGTCATATCCCTCCAGCATTTCATCTGTCAATTCAACCATCACAGATCCTTTTTTATTACCGTACTGATCAAATACCCTACTGATCTGCAAATCGTTCTGAGCTTTCAGGGCAGGTGCAAATCCCACTATGACCAGCAATACCGGGATTAAATACTTTTTAATTGATCTCATATCATTTTTCTTTTTTTTATTCTATCTGAAACATAGGATATTCAGGAATTCGTATTAATGTTCGGCTACCGAAAATACTTTCAGTTGCTGTTCAACCGATTCATGGTTATCAAGGCTTTTAAAACCTTCTTCCACTTCATTCGTTTTTGAGCTCATTCCGGACAATGAAGCCAGTGCCTGAGTTTTAATTTCCGTTATATTCGTTGTTTTTACTCCATCAATACAGGCATAACTGGTTGATTGAGCATTTGTAAGTACACGGACGCAAAATACAACCGATATAATTCCGGCAGCAACGCCTGTCCAGCGGATAAATGGTGAAATACTGAAAACCGGTTTGTGCTTTTTATGACTGAAATAGCCGAAAATATCTTTTTCAACGACAAATCTTTCAGGAATATCCTGTTGTAAAAGAAATTCACTGATCAGTTTTTCTTCATTGACGGAAGTAAGTCCTTCGTAGTATTTTTCAATCAATCTGTCTGCTTCACTGACAGAGAGTCTGTTTTTTATCCTGATTTTCATTCTTTTATCCATTTAAGATATTCTTCCCTTACTTTTTTTCGGGCTCTGGAAAGATTCACCCGCACCGCTTCTACATTTGTTCCGGTAATTCCGGCAATTTCATCCACTTCATATTCCTCAATGTCTTTCATCCTGATGATTGCCTGTTGTAATGGAGGCAGGCATTTAATTATCAGTTGTATGACCTCTTCCGTGTTTTTCCGTTCCAACTGAGCATACGGATTATCTGCTGCAGCCAGTCCATTGTATGAATCATCAAGTAATTGTTGCCGGTTTTTGACTTTCAACCTGTCCAGGCAGAAATTTTTCATAACCGTTGTCGCATAAGCCGCCGGACTGTCGTAGTTGGCTAACGAATCACGCGAATGCCAAAGCTTAAGAAGAACTTCCTGTACGGCATCTTCTGCTTCCTGATCATCCACAAGTATTCGTTGTGCAATGTGGAATAACTTTTCACGCATCGGCATTATCTCTGCCTTAAACCTGTCCTGACTCATTTACTTATTTGACGATTGAAACGAAAAAACATAACATCAGAAATGAAATTATTTTTATTCTACCTGTTTTTTAGTGAGAGTAGCTTATTGATTGGATGATTGAATAATTCACAAAAATACGTTATTTTTTCAGTATTTATTTAGATGAATGGCTAACAGCTTTTTGCATCCAAAGTCAATTTTAAAAAGGAATATATAATTACCGGAATTGATTTTACCGAAACCACGCTAAAGAAAACAAGAACCAATGTTAAGTAGCCCGGTTTTGAAAATGTAGAATTTGTATAAGGTGACACAGAGGAAATGCCATTGGTCAACAATATATACGATGTAGTTGTTTTTAATTGTGTTTTAAATCTACTTTGACAGATTTAAATAATAAAAATAAATATGACAGGATTAACAGGTTTCGAATTATTCAAAATGACTATCGGCTTTTGCATCCAACTCTCAGTTATTTCTAAATTCACTTCTGAATTGGTAGCTAAATCTAATATGACGCTACAAATTACACCTGAGGTGAAATTTTGAATATGGAAAATAGAATATAGGCAACCCAACTCTGGAGGAGTTGACCAAAAGGAGAAGTCCTTAAGCTCTTAATTATGATGGTGAACTCCTACAGAGTTCTGTTCTTATTTCATTCATAACCCCCAGTTTCGCAGGCTCAACTGGGGGTTTCCGACAAGTCGGAATGTACCATATTTACAGAATACTCCTACGGAGTAATAATCGATCGAAAGTTTTTTTTCAATGAAGATTTAATGATCTAATCAATTCAATAAGACATAAAAATGAACAATGGGTGCAAAAGGCGATAGTCATTTTATTCAATAATAATTTAAGCAACAGTAATTCAGTAGTTCAGTAGCTATTTTGGATTAAGTCATTCTTTTAGTGCATAATATACCTGTTAATCCTGTCTGAAAAATAGATGCTGTCAAAGTAGAATTAAATCTATACCTGATAAAAATAATGCATTTGCTGAAATTTACAGCGTATTGAAACCTAACGGAAGTTTTGCGTTTCAGATATGGTCATTAAAGTTGATTTATTTGAAGAAATCCGTAAAGATGCAGAAATGTATGCAGGTTGTGTGTCGAGAGTATTAGAACCTGATAATTATTTCTACTTTGACAGATTAAAAATAATGAAAAAATGAGACAGGATTAACAAGATTAACAGGTTTCATGTTATTCAATAAGAATTTAAACAATATGACTATCGTCTTTTGCACCCAACATTCAAATATTCGTAAAATCACCTTTTGTATAGTCAGTTAGATTTAAATTTGAAACAACAAAATCTATCACTAAAGAATCGATTATAGATTAATAAGGGAAATAAGGGCAGATTCGTGGGGTTTTAGGTTTTCTACTAAGTGAAAAAAAAGGAGAAAAATATGGTTTTTAATATAAGATTTGAAAGAATGAATTTAATATAATTGATTATTAGTAAGCTGCAGATCCTTTGCATTAAGTAAGGAGTATAATCCTATTTGTAGACCAGGATAATCTAATAAACATTAGAAACAGAATACCGGAATATATTATTTGAAACTATGGGGCTTTTACGTATGATCACTAAACAATAAAGTAAAAATAACACACATTGGGTGCAAAAGGCAATAGTCATTTAAAACAATATAAATTTAGTAGCTTTATGGGAATCTATCATTCTTTTAGGTCACAATTACATGTTAATCCTATCTAAAAAATAGAATCTGTCAAAGTAGAATTATCATGACATTATCAACAAAAGTGGTTTCAAGAACATAATCGTCCATAAACAAAAAGAAATTGAAATCCCTGAGGATGTTCTTCTGAACTACTATACGAAACAAGAAATTGCTGATTTTACAACCGAAGGGACAGGTAACTTCAGTAATCCTATATCAGGATACAAATTATAAAAAACATCATTTTATTTTCAAACTGTTTATAAAATCCTGAATTATGAATTAACTTTGCGAAAAATAATCGATTATACTCCATAGGGATAGAAAATAATAAATGATCATGAACCCAAAACAACTATTTGAAAAAGATATTACTCAACTTAAAGGGAATATATGGCTAAAAGGCTTGTTTGGCGTTGAGAAAGAAAATATACGGGTTGACAAACAAGGGCTGATTTCGCAAACACCTCATCCGGCTATTTTTGGTGATAAACTAAATCATTCGTATATCACTACTGACTTTTCCGAAAGTCAGGTAGAAATGATTACACCGCCCTTGCCCTCTATTGAACAGACTCTGGGTTTTCTTGAAACCATCCATGATATTGTCAGTGTAGAACTGGAAGAGGAATATTTATGGCCGCAAAGCATACCACCGATTTTACCTGAGGAGGATCAAATTCCGATTGCCAGATTTTCAACCAGTGGTTCCAAAGAAGAAGAATACCGGAAAAAGCTTGCAGAGAAATACGGGCGGAAGAAACAGGCTATTTCGGGCATACATTTCAATTTCTCATTCGACGATACCCTGTTGGCCATGTTGTATCAGAAAACGTCACAGACGCTATCTAAAGAAGCTTTTAGGGACGAAGTATATCTGAAAGTGACACGCCAACTTTTACGGTTTCGATGGCTCTATATATTGATCTTTGGGAGCAGCCCACAGGTTGATCCTACTTATGAGTTGAAATGCAGGGATTTTCCGCTCTTTTTTAATTCAAAAACACGGGGATTATCATTACGCAGCAGTTGTTTCGGCTATGGAAACCTGGTGGATCTTTATCCTGACTACCACTCAACCAAAGGGTATCTGCAAAGTATTGAGGAAATGGTAACTGTTGGAAAGTTAACTGCCACCAAAGAGCTTTATGCTTCAGTGAGACCAAAATTCTTCAACGATTCTGATTCCATTTCGTATGTAGAAGTCAGGTTTATAGATATTAACCCTTTAAGTAAAATTGGTCTGACTACCGAAATGCTTTCCTTTATTCACTGGTTAATTATTTATGGGTTGCTTTCGGATGAAAATGAACCTTTTTCCACCGCATTTCAGGATATTGCAAATACAAACTTTGAGGATATTTCGCTTCATGGTTTGCAAGAAAACGTACAACTCGTGACAGAAGATGGTTCAACCATGAATGCCCGTGACAAAGCCAGCCAGATAATCGCTGAAATGCAGGAATTATATGCATCACTGAATGTAAATAATCCGGCCTGTTTCAATGCATTGAAATATGCGGAAGAGATGATTCTTCATCCTGAAAAAAGAACTGTTCAACTCCTTCTCAACGAAACGGAAGTGAAAGGATTTATCCCTTTTCATCTTGAAATAGCTCAATCTTATTTAGAACAAAGCAGACAAAACAGTTTCAACTTCAAAGGGCTGGAAGATATGGAACTGTCTACCCAGCTGATTCTCAGGGAAGCTGTCCGTAGAGGTATAGCTTTTGATATTCTCGACAGATCAGAGAACTTTATTCGTTTAAAAAGGGATGAAAACATACAATATATTCGTCAGGCCACCAAAACTTCACTTGACAATTACGCGAGTATATTGATGATGGAGAATAAAGTGATTACGAAACAAATTCTTGAGGAGCATGGGATAAGAGTACCAAAAGGATTGGATTTCACAGACCGGTTAAGTGCAAAAGCAAGTTTCCAGTACTTTAAAGACATGGCTGTCGTTATCAAACCGAAACTTACAAATTTCGGGATAGGCATTACCATTTTAAAAACCAATACAGACATCAGCATTTTTGAAAGGGCTGTTGATATAGCATTCGATAACGATTCGAGCATATTAATTGAAGAATTCGTTGATGGAAAAGAATTCAGGATATTTGTGATGGCTGACGAAGTTGTTGGCATTTTGCACAGGGTTCCTGCAAATGTAACAGGGGATGGCATTCTTACTATTCGGGAACTGGTTGTTGAGAAGAACAAAGATCCTTTGAGAGGAAAAGGGTATCACACTCCCCTTGAAAAAATACAAACCGGAGAAGCTGAATTAATGTTTTTAGAGGCACAGGGAAAGAACTTTGAAACTGTACCTGATAAAAATGAAACTGTTTATCTTCGTGAAAACTCAAATATAAGTACCGGTGGCGACAGCATAGATTTTACTGATGATATCCCAGCATCGTATAAAGAAATAGCTGTCAAAGCTGCAAAGGCATTGAATGTGAAAATCACAGGTCTCGATATGATTATTCCGGATTACACACAAGAGGCAACGAATGAAAATTATGCCATTATTGAATTGAATTTCAATCCGGCCATACATATACATTGTCATCCTTATAAGGGTAAAAACCGCAGATTAAACGAGAAGTTGCTGGATTTGCTGGGTTATAAAATGGAAAGTGAGCCTTTAAAAGTTTGTCAGAAAACAAGAATCAGTTTGAAGATGGTTTGTTGTGAATTAATAAAAAACCAATAAAAGATAATTTCATGTAGTTTGTCGATAATTACTCTGTATAAGTTTAGTACATGACAAAAAAACATTATTATTACTAATAGCCACAAAAAAACATATTAAATAAAAACATTACCACAAAAGTCACAAAAGAATAACAAAAGTTAAGTTTATATTCCACCAAAATCTATAATAAGCACACAAAAGAACCTTCGGTTTTTAATATTAACTTTAAACGCTTTTAGTATTTTCAATATTTGTGTTATTTATTTTAGGTTATTATTGCATATGTGATTCTTTTGTGTCTTTTGTGGTAAATCTTTTTGTTGTATGTTATTCAATATGTTTCAATTATGTTGTTGTTTATTTTTTTGTCATGTACTTAGTTGTATGAGTATTCGAAATTACACCCTATGTGTAACCTTTGTCGCTTCATAGTTGATTGTCACTGCGAATTCAGAACAAATTTACAACTTATTGAATGTTATGTGCAAAAGGCGATAGTAATTTATCTGAAAAAGGGTAGGGGTGGATATACTTCAATACGGTAGCAAAAACGTACAATTTATTTTTTTGCAATTTACAATTGGCAAGAGTAGTTTTGGTTTTATCAACTAATATAGAATCATCAACCCATAACACGGAACTTTTATTCAACTATTCAACTTATAAATACTTCATTCTAACGATAATTGTTTTAGTCTCATCTTTTGCCAGATTGAAACTAAAATCTTTTAATACAGGCCTGTGCAATCCTTTTGAGTATAACCCGAGAAGCCGAATCCTTTGAGGGGAATGCCGATAAAATTGTATTCCATTTTACAGGTATTGTTTTCATCATCCAGTACAGAGAATCCCCATTCACCGGCACGAAAAGGGATTTGAATATGTAACTCTCCATTCCGGAGATCCTTTTTACTGTATACCTCTTTCCAGCATGGCTTTTCTTTTTTGAACCCGGCTTGATCTGCAAAAATTGCAGCACAAATCTGACCTTTAGTATTCCTGATATTCAAAATGTGCACATCCAGCGTCTGCGCATACAAAAGACTTCCGGTAACTATAAATATACATACCAGAAAATGTTTGATTAATGAGTGCATAAGGATTAGTTTTAATTAGACAGTGATTGGGAATTCGGGTTATATTAAGAGAAAATGATTCAATAGTACTATGTCATTAGTAATAAATGTATTAAAAGGTTCAGACTGTTTTAATAAATACGGTAAAAGGTTGAATAACACGAAAGAGCCCGAAAATAAGAGCACTCCAAACGATTCATAGTCCATGCTACAGATCATAAACTCAATGGCTAAAAGCGTCAACCAGACTTATAATGTCTTATCAGAAGAGTTTCCTTTTTGTTAAACATGGGTATGGCTGCAAATAAACTCTGACCAAATCTTATCCGGGTAATTGTACTCATCCCGGTAAATATGAAATAATAGTTAATCTAATGTCGCTAAATCGGGTACTGGTAAACTCTTATTTTGCGCAAATATAATCAAGTTTGGGAATATCTCAATATAATATTACGATCTTATAAATGAAAAAATCGCTATTGAAAGTAATCTTTCAATAGCGACCCTATAGTAAGTAATTAATAATTAACAATTGCCAGGATGTTGAAAATTAATATTTTGAAGATTAATAAACAGATCCATTAATTATCTGTGATTACTTAAATGAATTGTTTATCTGAGATGTCAGCAAGGATAATTCCGTCTGGTTTAATTGGTAGTATTATTGTTTCCTCTTCGACCGGTATTGCTATTTTGATTCGTGCCGGTATTTGCCGGTGATTCGGTTTGCGAATCTACGTTTTTTTCTATATGGGGAGAATTGATACCAGGCTTAGCATCTTTCATATCACTTCCAACATTTTTTGGCTTTACAAACTTGGGAAATACCAGAAAGAGATCCTGCTTCCCTTTTGGACGTTGATCCTCAAGCCAAAAGAAGTTTTTCAGGTATAAATCCCTGCCTTTCAGTTCTCCCAGGGGATACATGGTTCCATTAGAGGCAGTTGTAAAAACAACCTTTTGTATCTTTTTATTCTTAATGTACATGACAACAAAACTGCTTTGAGTCTTATTCAGTCCAATCAACGTAGAGTCTTTATCATCCCTTGGGTAATAAATAGTTTCTGCATTTCCGTTCACTTTGACTTTGTTCAGTTGTCCGCTGTCAACATAGGCTATTATTTCTTTCCCCGAAAGCTGATTGTAATAAAGAGAATCTTCATGTTGAATAGCAACTGCAAGCCGTTGGATATCTACGTGATCTACTTTTTTATTTTTGGTAAATGCCTGTATAAATTCACCCGAGAGTTGATTATTATCCGACCACAGAATAGGATCGCCATGCAAATTCATAACCGAATCGCGGGCAGAATAGGTCAGAGAATCACAGATACCCTGAATGTCATTCCTAAAAATACGTACATGATAGTATCCCCGGAAAAGATTATAAACCGAATCCTTCGAAGTTAAAAGAGTATCAGCATGTATAAACATTGAATCCTTACCCGACCAATCAACCAGCATGGCTGAATCAGTAGCAAGTCCGGTTTTATTGTTGTCATTATAATAACAATACTCGCCGTATAATGTCGATTTCTGAACGGTATCATTCATTATAACATGTGTAAATCCTTCACCGTATTTCAGTTTTTTGTCATAAAATATGGTATCTCCAGTCAGGGTTTTCCCATCCTTATGTTTTACAATGGAGCGGTCCAACAGCATAGAGCGGTCGGTGGCAGTATTATACCAACCCCTTTTGCTGTATATGTCAGTTTCATCATTATACAATATATGAGTAGGGCCAACGATATTGGCAATATTTGTTTTAGTGTTGTATTTTAATGTGTCCGAATCAAGGATAAAATTCTTATTTTTAAGATGTACATTCTTCTTAAACAAGGCATCATTGGTCGAAGGTGAATATTGACCCCAAACGGAAGTAAGTACATTCACCTGATCAGTTATTTTTCCACCGGTATAATAATATGCCAGGTTTGCCAACCGGTCATAATTTAAACTATCAGTTGTCAGTGTAGTTTTCCTGTTGACCATTCGCACATTATACCTCATACGGGCCAGTTTCGTATTTCCGTCATAATATAGTTTATCACCATAAACGAAAAGCGTATCTCCCTGTACAATCCGTACATGTCCAAAAGCATTCAGTGAGTTTGCTCTGTTAAAGAAATAGGCACTGTCGCAGTATAGTAATACATTGTCATGCCTGAACCTTACATTTCCTTTTATGACCTGCATATCAGGATTTATGATTTTGTCGAAGGTCAGCGATTCGGAATGTTCCAGATAAACAAGGGTAACTCCCCTGTGGCTAAGTGGATTCACAGTCGGAGCCAACGGTTTATGTTCGGTAATGAATTTTTCTCTTTTGACGGCTTTTCTGCCTTTATTGTGATTCGTTTTTTGTGGGTTCTGGCTTTCCAACACTTCTTTACGCAATTGTTTCGGACGAATTTGAGCCTGCAAAACGACTATAAACAAACACAGCACACCGAATAGTACGATGTGCCTGTATCTGAATTTATGATTTAAAAAGTTTTTATTCAAAGGTGTTAAGTTGATAAACCGGTTAGTATGTATTTCGGATGATCAGTACATACATTTTTCAATTATTATTTTTTTATCCATCCCGGATATTGGAATGTGCAATTTACCCATGCAGGATCAATACTGATATATGTTTCCTTTTGTTTTTTGATAATCCACTTATTCAGGAATTCCTGTTTTTTCTTTCCTTCATAAAATGTTTTCAGCATTTGGTAGTCATCTGTCATATTTGCCTTGTGATTTTCAACTTTCGATTTTATTTTCACAATGGCTACCACATCTTTATTCGTTGTTTTATCGATCATAGAGAAAGGCCTTGAGACTTCCCCAACATGCATTTCGTAGACTGTTTTAGCTACTTCAGGAGGCAGATCCTGATATTCAAATTTTGATGTAGGAGTATAATCTTTTTGTTGTAACATTAAGCCGGCATTCATTGCTGTATTTTTGTCCTGTGAAAAACTCATAACAGCCTGTTCAAAAGTTATTTTATTTTCCCGTATCAGGTTTGATATTGAATCCAGGGCATGAATTGCTTTTTCCTTTTCTTCAAGTGAAACACGGGGTTTAAGTAATATATGACGTGTATTGATACGGTCACCTCTTTTTTCAATCAATTGAATGATATGAAACCCAAATTCTGATTGAATAATACGGGACACTTTTTTAGGGTCGGTAAGATTAAATGCAACAGAGGCATATTCAGGAACAAGTTGACCACGTCCCATAAAACCCAATTCACCACCACGCTTTGCACTTTCGGTGTCTTCCGAATAAAGCCTTGCCAATACTGAAAAATCAGAAGTCCCGCTATTCACGCGTTCGGTGAAATCACGTAAACGGTCTTTAACCCTGTTTATCTCTTCAATTGGAACAGGAGGTTGGAAGCTGATAATCTGAAGCTCAATTTCTGCAGGAACGGAAGGTATGCTGTCAGCAATAAGTTCTTTGTAAAAACGACGCACATCAGCTGGAGTTGATTTTATATTCTCAACCAGTTTCTGTTGCATTTGTTGAATTACCTGTTGATCACGCATCATATCCCTTAATTCTTCACGCAAAACAGGAGTTGATTTATGAAAGTATTCTTCCATTTTTTCTTTTGATCCTATTTGAGATATAAAATAATTCAGCCGGGATTCAACCTGATTCATTACAGTTGACTCATTTGCAACAATACTGTCCAATGCAGCCTGATGCAAAAATAGTTTCTGAACTGCAATCTGTTCGGGTATTACACAATTTGGGTCGCCTTCTATCGGTTTCCCGTTGTATTGAGCATCCAATCTTTCCTTTTCTACGTCGGACCGTAAAATCGATTCATCACCTATTACCCAAATTACTTCATCAACAATGTTCTTTTGAGCAAGCATTTTTACAGGTGTAATACTTAAGAGTAATAATAGGGAAAAGATTATTTTTTTCATAAAATACATTTTGAATTTCAACGTGAGGGATCTTTATTTAATATATAATTCAGAAGCGATATATAAGTTCCGACTAAAAGGTTGAATCCGTTTGCCGGTTATTGAGTAATTATTTTTTCTTAAAGAAAGTAACTGTTTCATTACTTACAGCATCATTATAAATTTCTTTCTCAAATTTTGAAATAAAATCAGCTTTTTGTTTGTTGATCAATATATTCGAAATTCTTTCTTTTGCCATTTCGTAAGGTTCAACCTGACCGGATAATTTAAATGATTCAATACGTAAAAAAAAGTGTTCCGTACTGTCCGATGTTTCAACAAACCGATTTGATGATAAATACCTGGAAGGATCTTCAATCTTTAAAGGCATTCTTTTTAATATCTCTGAAAATGGCACCCATTTATCCCCAAAATAATCATAACTAATGGCATTTTGTAAACTGTATTTTTCAATACTCTCAAGTGATTTTGTGTTTGCTGATTGTACCCAACTGCGAACGAGACTCAATTTAGGCGCTTTTTGAGGAATAATAAGCAATAGCCCTTTAATAATTCCCTCTTTTAATATAAGTTGATCACTGTATTGGGTATAAAAAGCTTTCATATCCTCTTCTGTTGGCTCTTTCGGGAGCCTTTGTTCGATCATCTTTTGTTGATATTGATGAATCGTGAGTGATTTACGATAGCTTTCAACCAACTCATCAATTTCCTCTTTATTGGTAATATTCCTTTTGGCATTTTCGTACATCAAAACATCCGTAACCCATTTCCGGATATAACTATTGGCAATAGCAGTGCTATCCGAATCATTCATATTGGGTGGAATAATCTTTTGAACTTCGTCGGCATATAAAAATTTACCTTCAACTTCAAGCAGGGCTTTTTGTGCAACCTCATGAGTCTTGTGTACACATGAAGAACTTACAACTAAAGTCAATATGATAATCGTCAAAAAAGTAAACTTATTCATGTGTAGGAATTGACTATTCTCAACCGGTTTGAAAACAAAACGCAAAAATAAAAGCCAAAGGTAGGTCTTTTATTTTTGCGTGATTTTATTATTAGTTTTTCTTAACCGTTTTCAAAACATTTTGGTCAACATTCACAGGATATTTTGCTCTGAGGGCTTTAATCCACTCGCGTTCCAGAAATTCCTGATAATCTGCAGTAACCAAACCACGAACATCTGAGTAATCTTCAGGTTTGTTTTTCAGTAATTTTCCTGTTACAAAGAAGAAAGGATAATCTTTTGCAGGAACATATTTTTCTTTAGTTTTAAATATCTGATCATCTACTGCTTTATTTTCACCTTGTACAAATAACCCTTTTTCAATTTTCACATATTGAATACTGTCGTTTAACCGGGTACGAAGATATTTATCTATTGAATCAGGATCAGATTTCTTTACAATCGCTTTAGCCGCAAGTAATGTTTCTTTGTCTTTACAAAATATCACATGTCCTTTGAAATGCGGTTTTTCCCATGTGTAATCAGTTTTGTGTGCAATAAAGTATTTATTTAATCCTTCAGTATCTTTAGATGCTTTTTCCCAAACTTCCCTGTTACTCACTTCGAATAAAAGAATGCCATCATGATATTCTTCCATTAGGAAACGAAAGTCATCGTATTTCTTTTCAAGTTGAGAATCTTCGTAAGAAAGTAATTCAGCATCCGCAAATGCATTGAGTTTTTCATTAATAATTTCAGAAGGAATACTTTTTTCGGAAGTGCTGTTTTTCTTTAGATACTTAGCAAAATCAGCCTGTGTGAAGCTTTTACCGGCGAAGCTGAAAAGAGGTTTGCTGAGTTTAGAAGCTTCGGCAATAAATGTAGAATCAGTCAATTTCCGTTTAGTAAGGATCTTTGAGAATTCCTGTATGCTGGCAGTATTTTCCTGATAATTATTTTCAATCCGTGATTTTAAAAGGAATGCATGTTGTGCGCTGTTCGCACGTTCATCATGTTTTACTTTACGTTCCAGGTCTGCTTTTATTTCATCAAAAGGAGCCAATCCTTTTTTATCTTTTAGTTTGATAATGTGCCAACCATAAGCCGATTGAATAGGTTGTGAAATATCCCCTACTTTTTTCAATGCAAATGCAGCAGTTTCAAATTCAGGAACCATACGTCCTGTTCCAAACCAGGGTAGTTCACCGTTTTTAACTGATGAACCCTTATCATTTGAATATGTTTTGGCAAGTGTTCCAAAATCATCTCCTGCCAACACACGTTGGTAGATTGAATCGATAGTTACTTTTGCTTTTTTATTTTGAGCTTCATCTCCTTTAGAGGTAAAAATCATGATATGTGACACCAAAATTTCACCCAATGAATTTCTTCGGGCATGAATCTTTAAGATGTGATATCCGAATGCTGTACGTACGGGTTTAGAGATTGTGCCAACCTGAGTGTGGTAAGCTGTAGTCTCAAATGGGTAGACAGTACGGAATGCAGATACCCAGCCAATATGACCGCTGTTTTGTTCTGCTGACTGATCCTGTGAAACTTCTTTGGCAACTTTAGCAAAATCTTCTTTCTGTACCCGTTTCCAAATGGCATTAATTTCATTGAATGCTTTTAAGGTATCGGTAGGTGTGGCGTTTTGAGGAATCCGGATCAAAATATGACTTACATCGATATCTTCTTTAGAACGTTCATAAGCTTCATGGAGGATTGTCTCGTCTACTTTTGAATCCGTCAGATAGGGTTTTGTCAGTTGTGAACGATATCCGGCCAGTTCTGTAATGAACGATTTCGTAGTGTCTATCCCCTGCGTTCTTGCTTCTTCCACTTTCAGCTTGAAATTTACAAACAAATCCACATATTCATCGAGTGTTTTTTTATCCAAAGAATTGTTTGAATTATTCTTGTTGTAAATGTACTCAAATTCTGATTTTAAAACTGGTTTGTTGTTTATTGTCATCAATACCGGATCGGTAGTTTGAGCAAAAGCGCCCGAAGACAAAGCCAAAAATGCGATTAATTTAATTACAGGTGATTTCATAAATATTTTAAATGATTGATAGATTTATCATGACAAATGACAGTTAATTATGAACATTGATTACAGTGTCCGAGCGTTAAAACGGATATTATTATTGAATGTTGTGTTCTTATGGTTAAAAAATAACTTCGCAAAGTTATTATAATAAATCAGAATTAAAAATCAAATCAAAATTAAATTTATAATTTTCTGCATTCAGGAGTCTGAATAGTAAAATGCAGTACTCTAATCCGGGAGAATTTTAAATTAATACATTTCCTGGTTACAGAATGAAATATTTTCTGATAATAGCATGAATTATTTACTAATCATGTTATTAAGTGCTTTGGATAGCAGGCGATCGAATTTCATTTTATTTTAAAATAGCAACTCTTCCCCGACTCCTTTTGAGAGAACGGGGAATGGTTGCTGAACTTTATTTAAAGGATAAGAATATATCTTTTTCCTGTTATTAGTTGTTTTCCCTGCTGTAATTAGGTGCTTCACTGGTTATAGTAACATCATGAGGGTGACTTTCTGTAACACCGGCATTGGTTATACGGGTGAATTTTGCATTGTGAAGTTCACTGATGGTATGTGCTCCGCAATAACCCATCCCGGCTCTTAACCCGCCAATCATTTGATAAACGACTTCGAATAATGATCCTTTAAAAGCAACACGTGCCGATATTCCTTCGGGAACCATTTTCTTGACATCATCTTCCATGTCCTGGAAATAACGATCCTTTGATCCCTTTTCCATTGCTTCGAGTGACCCCATTCCCCTGTATGATTTAAATTTACGGCCATTAAAAATAATGGTTTCACCCGGTGATTCTTCCACTCCGGCAAAAAGTGAACCTGCCATAATGGTGTTTGCACCTGCTGCCAGAGCTTTTACAATGTCACCCGAATAACGGATACCACCATCGGCAATAACCGGTATTCCTGTTCCTCTCAATGCTTTTGACACTTCGAATATCGCTGATAACTGAGGTACTCCCACACCTGCAATAATTCTGGTAGTACATATAGAACCCGGGCCGATACCTACTTTCACTGCATCTGCACCTGCTTCGGCTAAAGCTATTGCTGCTTCGCCGGTTGCAATATTCCCAACAATGATATCAATGTCTTTATATCTTTTTTTCGCTTCTTTCAACGTATTGATAACGCCTTGAGAATGTCCGTGAGCAGTATCGATTACAATGGCATCGACTCCTGCATTTACGAGAGCATCTATCCTGTCGAATACATCTGCTGTAACGCCAACCCCAGCAGCTACACGTAGCCGTCCCTGGGCATCTTTACAGGCCATTGGTTTATCTTTTGCTTTGGTAATATCTTTGTAAGTGAGTAAACCGACCAGTTTGTTGTCATTGTCGACTACCGGAAGCTTTTCAATTTTATATTGTTGCAATATGTCGGCAGCAGCCTCTAAATCGGTCGTACGTGAGGTAGTGATCAGATTGTCTTTGGTCATTACTTCGTCAATCGGTTTATCCATATCCCGTTGAAAGCGCAAATCACGATTTGTGACAATTCCAACCAGAAAACCATCGGCATCAACAACAGGTATTCCACCAATTTTATATTCCGCCATCAAAGCCAGCGCATCACCTACGGTGGCACCTTTTCGGATGGTAACAGGATTGGAAATCATTCCGTTTTCGGCCCGTTTCACTATTTCAACCTGCTTAGCCTGTTCGGCTATAGTCATGTTTTTATGAATTACTCCGATACCACCTTCACGGGCAATAGCGATTGCCATTTTAGAATCGGTCACTGTATCCATAGCAGCTGTTGCAATGGGTACCTTCAATTCAATTCGTCGTGAAAAATTTGTAGTAAGAATGACGTTACGTGGTAAAACGTCAGAATAGGCAGGAACCAGAAGGACGTCGTCAAACGTCAAACCTTCTATTTGAACTCTTTCAGCAATAAATGACATAGTCTTTTGTTTTTTATCGTTACTATTTTCAGTTGTCGTACCTTAACCGGATTACGCTATGAAAATTATTGCGTGCAAATTTACATAATTATTACGAGCAAGGAACCAATTTAAACGCAAAAAATATATAATTAGATTGATTTTGAAGTATTTTGTAGAATAATGACCCAAACGAACCGGAAATTGAGGTAAATTAGGATTTAGAAATGAGAGTTGGGTGAGGTTATATGTAGATTACGATTGTATGAAATTACTGTTTCCAGGAGTCTTTTTAGTTATTTCATTTCTGTTGCTGAAAAATACGCCTGATCTATCTTTTGTTGAAATATTCAATCTTTTATCTTTATAAAATAAGTGTGTAAATAACAAACGCTTCATAGTTTTTTTTTACTTACTAATGCTTACATAATTATAAAAGATTGAATGAAATCCATGTTTATTACTGTCTTCAGGGGATGTCTTAATCACATCACCAATATAAATAAAATTTGAAATATTAAATCCCTGTCAGTTCAACTTTCCTGTATATTTGTATCTGAGCTTTTGAAAGTTACATTAAGTATTTTTAGGACATATAATATTTAATAGGTATATTTGCAACTCTAATACAATAAGTTTTAAATGAAAAAGTCAATAATCTCTTGCCTCTGTTTACTTTATCCAGTCATATCAATTTTTTCACAATCAAACTTCAAGGACGGATATATAATCTCTAATAAGAATGATACGGTTTATGGATTTATCGATTTTAGAACAGATCATTTAAATTCAGTACTATGTAAGTTTAAACAAAAAGAGAATGATCCGGAAATAATTTACCATCCGGGTGATATCCAAAGTTATAGATTCATTAATGAAGGGAAGTACTATGTAACCAGATCGGTTGAAATTGATGGTGAAAAAAGAATAGTGTTTTTAGAATTCCTCGTCGAAGGATTATTAAATTTATATTATTCACCGGACGGATATGGATATTATTTTTTTGAGAATAAGGACGGTACTATGATTAACATTACCAGAAAACCTGATGAAGTTTTAGAAAAAACAATAAAAATTGATACCCGGTTTAGAGGAATCATGACTTATGTATTTAAAGATGACCTTCCTTTGTCCAGAAAAACTTCCACTGCTGTTTTCGATCATAAATCCATGATTGAATTTACAAAAGCATATCACAATGATATGTGTACATCGGGTGATAAATGCATCATCTTTGAAAATGATTACAAGAAGAAATTTACAAAATTAAATCTGACTGCTTATAGTGGGTTTGAAATGAATGCAATTAATTTAGATTACAGAAACTTTTCTGAGATGCATTCATTTAGTCCTGTCATAGGCGGTGAGTTAAATATAAGCAGTCCAAGAATTCTGAAATCGATGATTGTTAAAATCGATGCGAATATAGCAAAGATAGATGGGAAATGTAACTTTTTTAGTGGCTATAATGCTCACAATCAGTATGATTTTAAAGGACTTAAATCTGATTTTAGCGGTGGGTTGCAATATATGTATGATAAAGGAAATATCCGGCCATCAATCTACTTTGGGTTGTCTTATTGTTACCTTTACAACTTGAAAAGTACGTTGAGAAATGAATACCTGAATTATCAGAATGTTTTAATAACAACAAACAGTGAGAACGTTATGCTTCCTCAGGATCTTCTATTTGGAATAAAAACAGGAATAGGAGTCGATTATCAAATAAGAAACAATCAATTTATCATTTTAAGTTTACTCTATTCTAATCACAATAATCTGATCGATAAGTTGACGGCTTATCAATTAAAACTCGGGTATAAATTTTAATTCTGAATGTTTACAGATTGTCAAACCGCTATTTTTAAGGCAGATTTGTTCAATGAAATGGATAATATAGCCGATTTTTTATGTCAGCATTTGATGTTATGCAGGTGAGTTTTAAAGAAGGATTTAACTGAATGGCTTAAGTTTATTCCTGTATCCTTTGAACCGAATTTATTTCTTTAATCTTGATAATGTTCTTACACAAATTATTGATATCTTCCGTATCATGGACGTAAATATAGAATCTTCCTATAAAAATACCATCATTTGTTTCAATACTCATCTTGTTGATATTTACACCATACCCTTCTGAAATTACTTTCAGGATTTGAATCAGTACCCCTTTCCGGTCGATTCCTTTAATTTCGAGCACTTCAACAAACGACTGAACTTTATGGGTGGCCCAATCTACAGAAACTATCCGTTCGCCAAAACTGCTTTTTAACTTCGCGGCCACCGGACACTGGCGTTTATGTATAATCACCATTTCCTTTTCATCTACATAACCCAGCACATCATCTCCGGGAATCGGATGGCAGCAATCAGCCAGAGTATATGTTTTTCCGGCGTTTTCTTCTGTAAGTTTTATTGATTTTTTACGGTCAATCTTGACATCAGATGTAGCAGGCTGTTGTTTGTTATCGGATGATCCTCCAAAAGGCATTTTAAGGTATTTAACAAAGACATTCTGACTCTTAGGCTTAAACACAATTTTGCTTATGTCTTCCAGATTCAATAATTTTTTGCCTGACTGTAAAAAGAGGTCGTTGCGTTGAGTCAGGTTGTAGTGATTCATAATGCGAACGATATTCTCATTATCAGGTTTTAAATTGACAGAAACTAATGCTTTTTCAATCAACTTCTGGCCTTCTGTAACAAAAACTTTTTCTTCTTTTTTAAACAGGGTCCTGAGTTTTGTTTTGGCTTTGGCTGTAGTGACATAATCGAGCCATTCCGGCTGTGGTACTTGTTTCTTTGCAGTTAGGATTTCTATCTGATCACCGCTGTTGAGCTTGTAACTTAGTGGCACCAGTTTGTGATTTACTTTAGCACCAATACAATGGTTTCCCAGATCGGAGTGAACGGAATAAGCAAAATCGAGTGCTGTGGCTCCCTGTGCAATGGTTTTAATTTCTCCTTTTGGAGTAAAGACAAAAATCTCGGAAGCAAAGAGGTTCAGTTTGAACGTATCCATAAAATCGATGGCATTCGGTTCCGGATGTTCCAGTAAATCTTTAATCGTTTTAAGCCATTTATCAAGTTCCGATTCGTCTGCTTCTCCCGATTTGTATTTCCAGTGTGCTGCCAGCCCCTGTTCAGCTATATCATTCATCCGCTCGCTTCGAATCTGCACTTCCACCCATCTCCCCCTTGGGCCCATAACAGTGACATGCAATGCTTCGTATCCATTTGCTTTCGGAGTACTCACCCAGTCACGTATCCTCTCGGGATGGGGTTTATAAAGGGCCGTAATTGCCGAATAAAGCATCCAGCACTGTTCTTTTTCATTCATTCCTTCGCGGGGCTTGAAAATGATTCGCTCAGCCAGAATGTCGTATACTTCTTCAAATGGGATATTACGCGTTGACATTTTGTGCCAGATCGAATAAACCGATTTGATACGGGCAAGAAGCCTGAAATTATAGCCCAGTTCAGTCAGCTTTTTATCAATAGGTTCGGAGAATTCTTTATAGAAACGGTCACGGGCTTCTTTATCTCCCTCCAGTTTGGTCTCAATTTCTTTATAGGTATCGGGGTGTTCGAATTTGAAGCTTAAATCTTCAAGTTCGGTTTTGATTTTGAAAAGTCCCAGACGGTGTGCCAGGGGAGCGTAGATATATTGTGTTTCGCCTGCTATTTTATATTGTTTGGCCAGGGGCATTGAACCCAGAGTCCGCATATTGTGCAGTCTGTCGGATATTTTAATGAGAATAACCCGTATATCCTCCGACATAGTGATCAGCAGTTTTCTGAAGTTTTCGGCTTGTTGTGAGGCCTTTTCGCTGAATACACCACCTGATATTTTTGTAAGCCCGTCAACTATCTGAGCAATCTTAGGCCCGAACAAATTCTCAATATCTTCAACGGTATAATCAGTATCCTCCACAACATCATGCAGCAATGCCGAACAAATTGAAGTGGATCCCAAACCTATTTCCCGGACAACGATACGTGCCACTGCCAGGGGATGCATTATATAGGGTTCACCCGACCGGCGTTTTATGCCTTTATGAGCTGATCTGGCGAAAGTAAAAGCTTTTGTGATAATTTCAATCTTCTGCCGGTGACTCGTTTTACTGTAATCATCAAGCAATGCTTCAAATTCTTTCTGAATCAGATCATCTTCGGTTAAAGTTTCAAGTAGTGTAGGCACCATACATTATTAGTTATCAATTATCAATCAACAGTTCAGGAATACTTTTTCGAATAATACAGAAAAGATAACTATTGAATCGTTTTGCAAAGATATAAAAAATCAATTTAGTTCGCAATGAGCGTTGAGCAATGAGTAATGAGCGTTGAGCGTTGAGCGTTGAGCCAAGATCAAAGAACAAAGAACAAAGATCAAAGTTCAAAGAAAGATCGCTAACCATTCAACCAACGGAACGAAGTGACTTACCGTTTACGGGATTAACAACCCGGAACCCAGAATACGAAACACGAAACACGGAACACGGAACGAGCAAATTAATACCCTGCCAGCAACAACCCTATATCATTTGAAGCAATGCCGTAATAAGTCCCTATAAGCCTGTTTACAAGTACACCACCATAAATATACACACCGTGCCTGAAACCGGAACTCTCGATAATTGCTGAATCAACACTGCCTGAGTTTCCTATTTTCAGTAAAATGGGAGCAAAGATATTACTTAATGCTACCGACGATGTGCGGGCCACACGTGCTGAGATATTAGGAACGCAATAATGAATAACGCCGTGTTTTTCAAATACGGGGTTTTGTAGTGTCCTGCATTCGGACGTTTCAAAACAACCACCCTGATCAACACTCATATCTATAATAATGGCTCCGGGCTTCATCGTCTTTACCAGTTCTTCTGAAACCATAAACCGTTCTGAGCCATTTATATACCGAAGATTTCCAATCACGGCATCGGCAGTCGAAAGTGCTTTAAACAGAACGCTTGGATGAATTACCGAAGTGAAAACCTGCTGTCCAAGGTAATGTTGTATTTTACGGAGTTTATTAATATCATGATCGAAGATTTTAACAGAGGCCCCTAATGCCAGTGCGGTACGTGCTGCCACAGATCCTGTAATGCCGGCACCTAAAATCAGGACTTCTGTAGGAGTTATTCCTGCAACCCCTCCTAATAGTATTCCTTTACCACCACGTTCATTGCTCATAAGTTCTGCTGCAACTGCAATGGCAGTATTCCCTTCAATTTCAGATATGGAACTGACAACAGGAAATTGTTTTTGCTCATCCTTAATTAATTCGTATGCTATTGCATTTAATTTTTTGGACATCATCAATTTTAAGCAATCTGCCGACATATTAGTGAGCTGCAACATCGACATGATAGCCGACCGATCATGCATCATATTTAATTCCGCCAGAGTAGGAGGTGCTATTTTCATTACCAGATCGGCACTGAAAACCTCCGAGGCATCTTCCACCATAAAAGCACCGGCTTCACTGTATTGTAAGTCGGAATACTGCATGGGTATGCCGGCACCACGTTGAATATAAACGCTGTGACCTTCCTCGGTAACAATAGCAACTCCTTCGGGAGTAAGGGGCAGGCGCGTTTCTACTAATGTATTTTCTTTGGGAATGCCAATTGACAATCTCGGTTGTTTGGCTATTTCACGTAACAGGCATTCTTCCGGAAAAAGAGTGCGTTGTTCTTTGGGATGATGTTTCATAGAGGTAAGAATTTGTTGTTGACTACAAAACTAAACACTATTCTCGAAACTAGCAAATTGCAGGGCATAAAATGTTTGAAAGAGTTGCACGTTCCGTGTACCGTGTTCCACGTTCTGTGTTCCGCGTTCCGCGTTTCGTGTTCCGGGGTCTGTTGCTTTAAAACTTTTCGTACCTTTGTGCCGGATATGGAAAAGAATAAACTTAACGGACATATAGCTGTCTTTTCGGCTAATTTAATTTTTGGATTGAACAATCCGATCTCCAGAACATTAATGCCCGAAATACTTAGTCCGTATACTCTTACTTTTTTCCGGATGAGCGGAGGTTTGCTGCTTTTCTGGATTGTTTCAATTTTTTGTAAAAGAGAACATGTACCTCCAAGTGATATTTTAATGTTGTTTTTCGCCTCTTTCTTTGCGCTGACATTGAATCAATTGCCCTTTTTCATTGGATTATCCATGACTTCACCCATCGATGCATCCATAGTCGTAACGATGTTGCCTATAGTAACCATGATCCTGGCAGCTGCCATTATTCGCGAACCAATTACACTTTTGAAAGCAACAGGTGTTTTGGTAGGAGCATCAGGAGCATTACTTTTAGTATTTACAAGTCACACACTTCATGTTGGGAAGAGCAATTTCTGGGGAAACATCATTGTCTTTGGTGCCACTGCATCTTTTGCTATTTATCTGACTGTCTTCAAAGACCTTATTTCACGTTATTCTCCAGTTACAGTGATGAAATGGATGTTCCTGTTTGGAACTGTCAGTTGTTTTCCGTTTTGTTACAAACCAATTATGCAGACTGATTTCACACTTCTTACTTCAGGTACCTATTGGCGGATAGGGTATATGGTTATTTTTGCAACTTTCTTAGGCTATTTATTGATTCCCATTGGTCAGAAAATTCTTCGCCCTACAACACTGAGTATGTATAACTACCTGCAGCCTGTTGCTGCTTCCTTTCTGGCTGTTGCCATTGGTATCGATACCTTTGGAATTGAAAAAGCCATCTCCGGAGTCCTTGTTTTTGCAGGAGTCTATATCGTTACCAGAAGCAAATCCAGAATCGATATTGATGCCGAAAAAGCATCTGGAACTGCTGATAAAAATTAAATACATTTACGATTTACGATTTACGATTGGTTGGCACACAAAGTAGT
>Ga0302288_1000676_pt1 | contig 25783 bp, 22 predicted proteins | sample III_Fen_N1_1_FD_194549 | JGI IMG/M metagenome (GOLD analysis project Ga0302288, IMG submission 194549) | Peat permafrost microbial communities from Stordalen Mire near Abisko, Sweden - III_Fen_N1_1 | ecosystem: Environmental > Terrestrial > Soil > Wetlands > Permafrost | place: Sweden: Abisko...
TCAATCCAGGCACGCTCGCTCGGTAAAAATCCGGTATTCTTTTCATTCTCTTTTGGTCGAGCAAGGTCAATAGGGGAATGGGCGGTATTTACATCTCCACAAAAAATGACGTTTTTGTGTGTTTTCCTAATGTTTTCGACGTATTTCAGGAATGCGTCATAATAGCGCATCTTGAAATCAAGCCTTTCTGGCCCTCCGCCGCCATTGGGGAAATAGGTGTTAATAACAACCAAATCCTTGAAAAATAACGTTATTTGACGACCTTCCTGATCAAGTTCAGGAACACCAAAACCATATTCAACCGTTTCAGGTGAAACCTTGGTATATATAGCCACTCCACTATAACCCTTACGACCCTTTGAATGATCAAAATAGGCCGTGTAACCGACGGGGGACACAATATCGGCATCAAGTTGCTCGGGGTGTGCTTTGGTTTCTTGAAGACAGAAGATGTCTGGATTTTCATTCATTAACCAATCAAAACCACCTTTTTTTACTGTCGCACGCAAACCATTCACATTCCAAGAGATGAGTTTCATATGAAACATGATAGCAAAGTAGTGGGTAAAACATAAGCCGAACACCAATACAGTGTTCGGCTTATGTTTCTAGCTCTATTTTATGAGTTACTTATGAGACTAAACAGGTAAAGGTTCCTCAACATGAATACGTGATTCTATATCTGCAAGAAACGCGTCAGTGGTGTCAGGAGAAGAGAGGGCTTCAAGTAACGCACCTTTATTAGTAGAAAAGAGCCCATTGAACACTTCGCGCAACTTTTTCGAGTGAGTATCAGCCCATTCTATCTCAACCTCAAATTTAGGACGATCAATGTTTTCAGCCCTACTTAGGTAGCGTTTCACAAGTAACGCCTGAATGCGATTTTTAGTTTTGAGATAATCCGGATCATCAATGAGTTCATCTGCTGGATTATTTACTTCAGGAGGGAATGATTGCTCTAATGACATATATATATGGTACACCTGGAAGTGGAGGCTGCAAGTAGAGCGGTTTCACATAACCATGTGCTAAACTAACCACCGCACATGGAACATATCTTATTTTTCTCTGTTCTCGCTATTGCAGGTATCCTTTTTGCACAAGTTGAGGTTGAAATCGAGGGTAAGGATGGTTGGGCCTCTGCTTTACCTACAAAAAAACTAAATGCCTGGTTTTGGAAAATAATATTTAGTGGGCGAGTCGCCGATAAATACCATGCATCTATTCTTGCATTTGTGTTCATACTGACCCATCTTTCCTTTGCCTTCCAAACATGGACTTGGAGTATTGAACTTAAAATACTTTCATTCAACATACTGTTTTGGGTCCTCGAAGATTTCTCATGGTTTGTTTTAAACCCTTATTTTGGCATCAAAAAATTCTCAAAAGAGAATATTTGGTGGCACCGGAATAGGTGGTTCATATGTATGCCCGTGGAATATTGGGTTGGAATTCCACTCGCAATAACACTCTATATATTGAGCGCCTAATAAAGATTACTTTTTCTTATTGTGAAACTTTTTGTGAATGTCGCGCAAATGAGCATCGGTTACGTGAGTATACACCTGGGTTGTTGCAATATTAGCGTGGCCAAGCAAGGCCTGAACTGAACGTAAATCAGCACCATTTGAGAGGAGGTCGGTTGCAAAAGAGTGACGTAGAATGTGGGGTGTCACTTTTTTTGATATACCAGCCTTGGTCGCATAGTAATGAATGATGCGCTCAATGGAACGGGAAGTGAGACGCATGGTATTTTCTTGTTTTTCGCCTTTTGTTTTACCCTTCGCGATTGGGCCAGCTACATGTACAAAGAGGGCATCATCTATATCCACACGTTTATCGAGGTACTTTCTGATGGCCGATTTTGCTTCTTCGGAAATAAACACTACACGAACTTTGTCACCCTTACCACGCACTGAGAACTCATCTACTGATAAATCAATCTCACGAGGCAGGGAACAGAGCTCGGAAACACGAAGACCTGTTGAAAAGAGAGTTTCGATAATCGCCTTGTCGCGGAGAGATTTTAAATCATCACCATCAGTCGCCTTCATTATTTTTTGTAAGTCATCAGGAGAAATGAGGTCGAGGTGACGATCACCAACTTTCGCGAGCTCTATTTTTTCAGGAGCAAGGGAAGTGACCCCGCGTTTTGCGAGGTATTTAAGGAACGCACGTAGAGCGATGAGGTAGTAGTTCTGGGTTTTCTTTTTAATAGTGTCGCGGCCAGGTTTATCTTTGCGAACCAATTGACGATTGAGCCACAGACGGTACTCACGCATCATGTTATCAGTCACCGCCCTAGGATCATCTGATTTTATGAAATCAATAAAACGAGTAAGGTAGCGGTCGTAATTTTCAACTGTTTTCAAACTTCGACCTTTCTCAATTTCAATGTATTCAAGAAACTGACGCTTGAGTTCGACGAGGGAGTGCATGAATCCATTATACTGCTCTCAAAATATTGTGCGACCTGATTTTTATTCATAAAAATGGAAGTACCCACGTGGTGCGACATTGTTTGCTTATTCAACCTCCTTGGATGGATTAGCAAACAACCAGTCCTCTTGTAGGGCGACATGATTCTATTTATAGAATCAAAAATACCTCTGCGGTAAAGCTCGGTAACAAACAAGCAATAGCCCCATGTGAAGTATGCGACCGAACACTTTCACAAGACTTGCATTTTTCATTTATTCGTGCTATCTTCTCTGAACCATGCTTTCAAAGACAAAGAAGACAAAGACTATAAAGAACGCAGCAATCCACGATAAGGATACTGGTTCTTCAGAAGTACAGGTAGCTGTGCTCTCTACACGTATTGATGAACTCACCTCACATTTGAAGGTGCATAAATCAGACAAGCACTCACGTCGCGGACTCTTGCAGATGGTGGCTGACAGACAAACCCATCTTCGTTACCTCGAGAAAAAATTTCCAAAGCGCTACACCGCTATTGTAAAAAAGCTCGAGCTCAAGAAGAGCGTAAACTAACTTCCGATACAAACAACTCGCTCCACCATGGAGCGAGTTGTGCGTTTTTGATACAGGACTCTCTTTTCGTTTTTATACTTTCCAAAGCATGGATAGGGCAGGACACTTCGGAGACGAAGTATGTTTGCACTTTTTTATAACCTTAGTACGTATTAATACATATCTATGATAATTAAACACAAAGAACAACGCGTTGGTGTTTTCATCGACGCACAAAATCTCTACCACAGCGCCCGCTTCCTCCACCATGGCAGAGTTAATTTCGAGGGAGTACTGCGCGAAGTATTGGCTGGACGAAAATTGGTCCGTGCAATCGCCTATGTCATCACCACAGACAGTGGAGAAGAAAAAGGGTTTTTTGATGCCCTCACCAAGATGGGTATTGAAACGAAAACCAAAGACCTCCAAATTTTTTCAGGCGGTAACAAAAAAGCTGACTGGGATGTGGGATTAGCAATTGATGCAATAAAACTCGCACCTAAACTTGATGCCGTCATCATCGTATCTGGCGATGGGGACTTCATTCCCGTTATTGAATTCCTTAAGAACTCATGCCAGGTTGAAGTCGCTGCTTTTGGAAAATCTGCTTCTGGAAAGATGAAAGAAGTTGTCGATGATTTTACCGATCTTGATCTTAATCCAGAAAAATTTATTCTCGGCAGAACTGGGTTTATGGCACGAGGAACAAACGAAGGTGAACGACCTCAATACATGGAACACACTGAACAGGGAATAAACAGACCAATCGCAGCACCCGTTCCATTTGAAGAAAGAGAGGAAGAAACACCTGAAATTCAGACAGGAAATAAAGACAACAACACCCGTAATAATAAAACTATCCAGCAGAGGGTGGGTGATAAAAAAACAGGAAAAACAGACCAAAAACAGGAGGGTAGAAATCAGCAAAATGATGGTCCACGAGTAAGACGAGTCTTTAGGAAATTGAGATAGTAGAAACCCAGCAGGGTGAGGGTTAAGGACAGAGTAACTACCAGTTTTAAAAGGACAAAAATCACAGCACGGGCTGTGATTTTTTAATAGAAAAAACAAGATAATAACTGTGGCACATGAAATATTATTTTATGTTTTTCATATATTGATAAACATGAACACAATATATCTCATCCTTATTTTTTATGTTCACCTCCTTCAGGTTTTACTTTTTGATTTCTTTTTCAAACACCTCACCCTCTTTTCAATCTATCCCTGCCTTTTTTAAAAAGTTATTTCGTTATTACGAATGAATAATGGTTATTCGCCACGTAAAACACCTTCTATTCCTTCGTTTTTCAACATATCTGTAACAGACACACTCCTTAGTTATTCATGTTTCTTTTGATACAATAGAACTTGTTTATAAACAATAACCGTGGTCTCTGGATAGGTAGATTTGAAAAACATTTTCAAGTCTGAAATCTGGAGACCACCCTATACACATGCAGAGTAAAACATTTTCAACCGAAGCCCACGGCAAAAAAATCGAGGCGATTTTTTCTGATCTTGCAGAGCAGGCTCACGGGTCAGTTATCATCCGCTATGGCGAGACTGCAGTGATGGCAACTGCTGTCATGTCGGACACAGAAAAGAATGGGGATTTTTTTCCACTCACCGTCGACTTTGAAGAACGTTTTTATGCGGGAGGAAAAATTGCTGGTTCACGATTTGTGAGGAGGGAGGGAAGACCATCAGACATTGCTATTCTTTCAGGGCGTATCGTCGACCGTACTATCCGACCACTTTTTGATAGCCGCATTCGAAACGAAGTACAAGTGGTGATGACCGTGCTCGCACTCGGTGAAGAAGACGCGAACGTCGCATCAGTCCTTGCCGCATCGCTTGCTCTCGGTACATCAAATATTCCCTGGAATGGACCAGTCTCTTCTACCCGTGTTGCCATCCAAAAAGGTAAAACTGAATTTGTTATAAACCCAACTCACACCGAAAAAGAAGATGAGCTTTCTTTTGACCTCCTCGCCTGCGGAAAAGATGGAATGATTAACATGATCGAGGTTGGTTCAAATGAAGTTTCTGAGACCACAATCGCCGAAGCACTCGCTAAAGCATCGGAAACCCTCGAAGCTCTCCAAACTTTTCAAAAAGAAATTGTCGCGCAGATTGGAAAACCAAAACGACAGGTGAATATCAAAGAACTTGGCGATGATGTAAAAGAACTTTTCAAAACAGAAATCGAACCAAAACTCGCCGAGTATGTGTTCACTAAAACAGCGGGTGGAGCACGTATGGGCGAGCTCACTTCAATATGGGAAAAAATTGTAACCGAAAAACTTCCTGATGCAAATATCGGACTTGCCCTCGCCTACATCGACGAAAAAATAAACGACATCATTCATAAAGAGGCGATCGAAAATGGGCGACGCGCAGACGGGCGAAGTGTTGATGAAATCCGACCACTCTTTGCACGCGTCGGAGGTATTTCAAAAATGCTCCATGGTACTGGAATATTTTATCGCGGCGGAACACACATCCTCTCGGTTGCAACACTTGGTGGACCACAAGACGCACAGCTCATCGACGGAATGGAGGGCGAGGAGGTTAGGCGTTACATGCATCACTACAACTTTCCACCATTCTCAACCGGTGAGACTGGACGCATTGGCGGAACAAATCGTCGCATGATTGGACACGGAGCCCTTGCAGAAAAAGCTCTCATCCCTGTACTCCCAAGCAAAGAAGAATTTCCTTACACTATTCGAGTTGTATCAGAGGCATTCGCTTCGAACGGTTCGACATCAATGGGTTCGGTTTGTGGATCAACACTCTCACTCATGGATGCTGGTGTGCCAATAAAAAAACCTGTCGCAGGAATTGCGTCGGGACTCATGATGGAAACTGTTGATGGAAAATTAAAATATAAAGTACTCACCGACATTCAAGGACCAGAAGATCATCACGGCGATATGGATTTCAAAGTTGCCGGCACCCGCGACGGAATCACCGCAATGCAAATGGATGTGAAAGTGGGAGGTGTGCCAATAGTGGTTTTAGTTGAGGCACTCGAGAAAGCAAAAGTTGCCCGTATGAAAATACTGGATGTCATGGCCGAAGCTATTCGCGCACCACGAGAAACTATCTCAGAGCATGCACCTCAGATTATTGCTATTAAAATTAAACCAGACCAAATTGGACTCGTTATCGGTGGTGGTGGAAAGACCGTGAATGAGATTAGAGAAAAAACAGGGGCAGAAATTGATATAGAAGACGACGGGACCGTCTTCATCACTGGGAAGAACGGATCGGCGGAAAAGGCCCGTGCTATTATTGAAGAAATGACCCGTGAATATAAAGCGGGAGATACTTTTACAGGTGAAGTTGTACGAATCGTTGATTTTGGTGCGTTTGTAAAAATAAGTTCACGCGCAGATGGACTCGTCCACGTATCAGAAATCGCACCTTGGCGAGTTGAGAAGGTAACTGATTACCTCGCAATAGGAGATAAAATCCCTGTTATTGTTAAAGAAGTTGATAATCTGGGACGAATTAGCCTCTCTATTAAACGAGTTGCCCCTGAACAGTTTAAGGATAAAAGGAAAGGTGCTCCTGTAGACACCATTAAACCAGAGGTAAAGTAGAGGGAGCGGAAAAACCCGTTATCGCGTATAATAAGAAACACTTGAAGTTATGGATTCTCAAAAACCTCAAAAACCCACAGAACAGGCAGACGTCGCTGGACTTGAAAGCGAGGGTGTTGAGATTGTCTCTGACATAGGAGAGGTTGAGGCACCAAAAGTAACACTTGAAAAAACACAAGAAGATTTACGTGAAACTCTTGCTGAGATAGAGCAGGGAGATAGTGATATTTTTACAAAAGCAGAAAACACAACTAGCACAGCCCGACCAAACGACTCAAAAGCACCGAAGCTATATTCAACGGCGTCGCCTTATATAGCACCGAAAGAAGCTCCACAAAAAGCACCGGCCCCTTTCGTACCAGCCCCACACGAAGGATCGCTTTCAAGTGCAGGTAGTAAGGTCCTTGGAACAGGTCCAAAAGAAAATTTTAAGAAACCTGTTATTGGAGTAGATGGACGCATTAATCTTCAGAGCGCAATCGAAGACATGATTGGTTCTGATGCGAAAAAGCCAGAACCAGTAAAACCCCCAGAACCAAAACCAGAGAAAAAATCTGTTGGTGAACTACAAACAGAGAGCGATCCGTCAATTAGGGCAATACACACATATCAGTCAGATACGGAAGAAATAGTGCGTGCACAAAGCATCTCTGTGGCAAAGATGGCGCTTGCTGAAGCCCGTAAAAACGAATCTGAAGGAACCCCTATTGAATACATAGATGAGGAGAGGAGGATACATCGAAAGAGAATACTCCTAGGCTCATTTTCTTTCATCCTCTTTGTGGGAGGTGTCGGTGCTATTGCATACGTCTATACACAATACATAAACCCTGTAGCACCTTTAGCTGTCGTAAACGGTGTGACAAGTCGCCCACTCATTGAATCAGACAAGACTCAGAATGTTGATATAACAAATTCTTACAATACCCTGAAGTCATTTGCAGACGCAGTAACCGCTCTACCGAGCGATAAGGGTATCATTGCAAATATTAATCTTATAAAGAAAGTTGATAGTGGTGAACGACTTGCAACGGTTGAAGAAATCTTTGGTGGAAACAACACAGAGATGCCTTTCCGTGTCCTCAAGAATGTTGACGAACATGCCATGTTCGGTAGCCTTGTCCTTAAAAATTCGACGCCGTTCATACTCTTTAAAGTCTCGTCATTCTCGAATGCATGGGCTGGCATGCTTGAGTGGGAGAAAAAGATGGAGAAAGATCTTCGTCCAATGATTGAGGTCACAAGGTCCGGAGAAACGTCTGAGGGCTCGTTTGTTGATGAAGTTATTGCCAACAAAGATACCCGTATTATTAAAGACGGGGAGGGTGATATACTCCTCTACTCTTTCATAAACTCAGACACACTCGTTATTACCACGTCACGGACGGTACTCAAGGAATTGGTTCGTAGGGTAACATCGGCAACAATCGTTCAATAAGAAAAAACAAAAAAACCTTGTATTGCAAGGGTTTTTTGTTTACAAAAATTAATCCACGAGCGTGGTTTGCCAACCATAAGACCCACCTGTATCATTAGGTCGTTTAAAACAAATAAAACAACCACCGACATGATAGACACAGCAAAATATGAAAAGATTCTCAAAGCAGAACTCGAAACACTCGAGACTGAGCTCAAGTCAGTGGGCCATGTAAATCTTGATAATCCAGGCGACTGGGAACCAGATGCAAAAGAAGTAGACGTAAACGCATCTGATGAAGCTGACATTGCTGACAACATTAACGCATACGAATCAAACACAGCCCTCTTAAAACAATTTGAGGTTCAATACAACGACGTAAAACGTGCACTCGAACGTATCAAGAAAGGCACATATGGATTCTGTGAAGTATGTAAAAAACCAATCGAGGCTAAAAAATTAAACGCGAACCCAGCGACCCACACCTGTCTCGAACATAAGGATTCAAAATAATCATGGGATTTTCAAAAGTCCGCAGCGCTCAAATATCGATGCTCGATGCCTATATAATCGACGTCGAAACCGATACCGCGCGCGGGCTTTTTGCTTTCTCTATTGTTGGATTACCTGACAAAGCAGTAGAAGAATCAAGGGACAGGGTCTCGGCAGCGATTAAAAATTCTGGTTTTGAATCACCAAAATCATCAAATAAAAAAATTGTTGTTTCGCTTGCCCCTGCACAGGTAAAGAAAGAAGGCTCTGCATTTGATGTTGCAATAGCTTTAGGATATCTTCTCGCGGAAGAAATTATTGATTTTGATCCGAAGGATAAACTTTTTCTCGGAGAATTATCACTCGATGGTGCGGTGAGACCAATCCGCGGGACGTTGCCACTCGTGGCAAAAGCAAAAGAACTTGGTTTTAAAGAGATATTCATCCCAAAAGAAAACATTGATGAAGCTTCTGTTGTCGAGGAAATAACTATTTACCCCGTCAAAAACTTAACCGAGGTAGTGAAACACCTCACAAAGAAGGAACAGATTATCCCATTCACAAATACGAACGCATCTAAGCCTAAAATATATAGAGCAGAGCTGGGAGATATTGCAGGAAATGAACACGCGAAACGAGCACTCACAATTGCAGCAGCTGGGGGTCATAATATATTACTCTACGGACCACCAGGGACAGGGAAGACAATGCTCGCTCGCGCACTCGCGTCTATACTTCCACCGTTCTCTTTTAGTGAGATGCTTGAGGTCACAGGGATTTATTCAATAGCCGGCACTCTCCAAAATGAAAGAACGATTGCACATCCACCAGTAAGGTCGCCTCATCACACCTCATCATATGTCGCCCTCATCGGTGGAGGTGCAACACCAAGACCAGGAGAGGTAACCCTCGCCCACAGAGGTGTCCTTTTTCTTGATGAGTTTCCTGAATTTGATAGACGGGTCATTGAATCATTAAGGGAACCACTCGAGGAAGGTTTCGTTACCGTGTCCCGAGCAAAAGGAACCGTACAATTTCCCGCACGATTCATGCTTGTTGCCGCAATGAACCCATGTCCTTGTGGTAATTTCGGAATTCAGGGAAAGAAATGTGTCTGTTCGCCATTGTCTCTTGAACGATACAAGAAGAAACTTTCAGGACCCATCCTCGATCGTATTGATATGTTTATAGAGGTTTCAAAAGTCTCACACGGATCAGTTATTGACCACAAACGAAAGGAAGGGGAGAGTGATCAGGTTCGACAGCAAGTAACCGATGCTCGTGACTACGCGCTCAAAAGGGGAGGAAAACAGAATAGAGATATTCCAACACGAGAGATAAGTTCAAGCACAAAACTGACAAGTTCTGCAAAAAAAATACTGGAGTTATCGGCTCAAAAACTCGATTTATCGGCACGTGCCTGCCACCGAACAATGAGGCTCGCTCGAACTATTGCCGATCTCGAGAAATCGGAAGATGTTTATGATAAGCACATTTTGGAGGCACTCCAGTACCGGCCGAAACAAGATTTTCTCTCGTAAAAAATAAACAGACCTCATAAGGTCTGTTTATTTTTATTGGAATGGATTTCGAGCACCACGAACTTCAAAATGTAGATGGGTTCCGGGATGACCGACAACTTTTCCAGTATGACCCATGAAACCAATTACCTGTCCCTGTGTAACAATGTCACCAACAGACACAGCAACATCTTTGAGGTGACCATAGAGAGTTTGTGTCCCGTTAGGGTGGCTAATAACCACATAATTTCCATAGCCACCATTCCACCCACCGTTATTCCTAGAAATAATCACTGCACCAGAAGCTGCCGCAAATATATCTGCCCCCTCAGATGAAGCAAGGTCAACGCCGTTGTAACCATGAATACCTTGGGTCAAAACACCACCAACAATAGGACGGATGTAATAATTACCATAATCGGGACCAGACCCACCACGATAAGGATTTGATGTGGGCTTCTTAGATGGGGTAATTATCGGCGCTGACATTTCACCATCAGGAACCACCACAGTCGAACCAACAGCAAGTGTTGTTGAAGCTGAAATGTTATTAAACCGTATAACATCCTCAATATCTGCTTTATATTTTTTAGCGATAGACGCAACAGTATCACCTTTTTTAACAACATGACTAATACCCGTAACAGGGAGAATAATGAGTACCTCTCCCTCTTTTATTTTCCCATTTGTAATGTCATTTGCCCAAGCAATTGTGTTGACCGACACCTTAAACATTTTTGCGATATCAGAAAGGGAATCACCTTTATGTACGGTATATACGCTAATTGTTGTTGATTTTATATCCTCAAGGTCGACAATGGTTCCCGCAACACCTGATTCAGGCATAAGGGCAACATCATCAACAATAGGCGCATCAAGAGTGTCTTTTGCCTCTGGATCAACCATATAAGGAGCTGAGACAATGCGCATTGAACGCACCGATTCAGGTGTCTCAGGGGTTTCAAATGAAGCAGATGCATTGGTACTGAAAAAACCTGAAATAAAAGAGAATACCCCCGCATGGGCAGCAAAAGGTACAACACAAAAGACACCAATTAAGGTGAATGTTATAAAACCTCTATATGAAGCCTTTTTCTGAACGGGGGAGGAAAAAGGGTTTTGAGTGTGTCCTGTAATAGTTTTTATATTATTCTGACGTGCCGATTTTCTGTAATATGGCTCTGTTGAGCCTCAGTAATTCAGTAATAACCACCAATACCTCTTTACTATACCCTTTATAGGGTTCGGGTCAATTAACCCTATCCACCGTCTATCCACAAATGCTTTAAAGCTAATATTTGAGCCATATTTCAGAGTTTTGAAGGGTGTGAGTTGGGTGGTATAGTTGTCCCGTGCATTATCTTGAAACCCTCAACAGTAGGCAACGCGAAGCCGTACAAGCAACCGATGGACCTGTACTCATTTTAGCCGGAGCAGGAGCAGGAAAAACAAAAACCCTTACCCACAGAATGCTCCATCTTATCCACAAAGGAGTAACTCCAGGACGAATTCTAGCTATAACTTTCACCAACAAGAGCGCAAAGGAAATGCGCGAAAGGGTGGGAGTTTTACTCAAAGAGGACCAATCTCTCAATACACCAATATCGTTCAACGAACACCCATTCATCTCTACGTTCCACTCCCTCGGTGTTCACATTATACGTTCAGAAGCAAAAGTGCTTGGATTACCACGCGCCTTTTCTATTTTTGATCGAAGTGATAGCAAACGAGCAATCAAAGAGGCACTAGAGCAACTTGGGTATGACACAAAAGAGTATGAACCAAATGTCGTCCTTTCAATTATTTCAAAAGAGAAGGGATTGGGTGTAACTCAATTAGAATATTCACAAAGCGCTCAAGGTTTCATGGGTGATCTTATTAAAAATACCTGGAGGCTTTACGAAGAAAAATTAACAAAAGAGAAAGCTCTTGATTTTGATGATTTGCTTTTGAAAACTCTGAAACTTCTCACCGAAAACAAAGAGGTGCAGGAGAGGTGGAAGCGAGCTTGGGATTATATCCACGTTGATGAATATCAAGACACCAATAAAGTTCAGTACCTCATCATGAAGAGTCTTACAGACGAAAGAAATAATGTTTGTGTGGTGGGGGATGTTGATCAAAATATTTATAGCTGGCGCGGAGCGGATATAAAAAACATTCTCAATTTCGAGCGTGATTTTCCAAAAGCAAAAATGATCCTCCTTGAAGAAAACTATCGATCATCAAAAACAATACTCGATGCAGCAAATGCGATCATAAAAAAGAACAAGAATCGATTTGATAAAAATCTCTTCACACAAAAAGGTGAAGGGGAAAAGATTACTGAATATGAGGCATACGATGGAGGAGATGAGGCTCGTTTTGTTGCAGAAGAAATAAAAAAACTTATTGATTCTGGCACAAAACCAGAGGAGATAGCAGTTCTCTATCGAGCTAATTTCCAATCTCGTGCAATTGAAGAAGCATTTCTTGAACGAAATGTGTCCTATCAAATCCTTGGAACTAAATTTTTTGATAGAAAGGAAGTAAAAGACACCCTCTCTTTTCTCCGAGCATCCCTCAACCCTGACTCACTTACTGATATTTCACGTGTTATCAACGTACCACCACGTGGAATAGGCAAAGCAACCATTGCAAAAATATTTTCAGGAAATGAAACAAGTCTTACCGGTGCAACTGCAAAAAAATGGGCTGAATTCAAGGGAATGCTTGATAAAATTAAAACCTCAGCTGAAACAAAAAAACCATCTGACGTAATAAAAGATATTATTGAGACAACCGGTCTCGAAAAATCATTTCTTGAATCAGGAACTGAGGAAGACATGGAACGTGTTGGAAACATGAAAGAACTTGCAACACTTGCTACTAAATATGACGGACTTGAAATACCAACGGGTATTGAAAAACTTCTCGAGGACGCCTCTCTCCAAAGTGACCAAGATGAATTGGAGGAAGAAAATCACGCGACAAGACTCATGACAGTACACGCTTCAAAAGGTCTCGAGTTTGATGCCGTGTTTGTCGTCGGACTCGAACAAGACCTCTTTCCACATAAACCAATGGATAAGAATGGTAAAAAAGATGACGAAGAAGAGAGGAGGTTGTTCTATGTCGCAGTCACCCGAGCAAAAAAGAAACTATACCTTTGCCACGCAAGTGTGCGTACCATTTATGGATCACGTGAATTCGCTGCACCATCAGAATTTCTCTTTGATGTTCCACCTGAACTTGTGCACAAAGAGGAAAAGTTTGAAGGGGGCAGGGGAAAAGTAATTTATCTAGAGCTTTAGAAAAAGGGTGCGCCACAGTGGCGCACCCTTTGCATTTAAGTCAAAAATCGAATACCGTTGAGCTATTCATGTTTGCAAAAAAATCACTCGGACAAAACTTCCTCAATGACCAAAGCGCCCTTCGCGCGATTATTGAAGCAGGAGAAGTTAAAGCGAGTGATAATGTTTTAGAGATAGGACCGGGCCTTGGGGCACTCACAAAAAAACTCCTTGAAGCAGGGGCGGTTGTTACTGCCATTGAAAAAGATGATCGCCTCATAGAGACACTCTCTGAAACATTTAAGAATGAAATAGAAAAAGGTGTGTTCAAACTCATACACGGTGATGCCCTCGAAATATCAATCACCGAACTTGGTTTTAAGAGTAACAACTACAAATTAATCGCCAATATTCCCTACTATATTACGGGCCAAATCATTCGCCGCTTCACCGAAAACGACCCACGTCCTTCATGCGCAGTCATGATGGTACAAAAAGAAGTCGCGGAACGGGCGGTTGCCCGCGATGGTAAAGAAAGTATTTTATCAATGTCGATTAAGGCTTTTGGAAATCCAAAAAAAATCAAAACGGTGCCACGTGGAGCTTTTACACCTGCACCGAATGTTGATTCCGCAATACTCCTCATCGAAGACATTCATCCACGTTTTAAGACTAAAGAAAACGAGGTTTTGTTTTTTAAGATAATGAAAGCAGGCTTTGCTTCGAAGAGAAAAATGTTAGCCCCAAATCTCCGTGCAATTGTTTCTAATCCGCATGAGACACTTGTAAAAGCAGGTATCTCTGAAAAGGCCCGGGCGGAGGATTTGTGTTTTGATGATTGGAAAAAAATATTAGAACAGCTATAAAAAATCGCTCCCAAGGAGCGATTTTTTATAGTTATTTTCCACCCGGTAAACCAACACCAGCGAAAGCCATAGTGCCAACCGCTTCAAGAGGGTAACAAAAATATCCTGCATACATCCAACATGTTGGCACACCTGCAACATAGGCACCTTTATGGGGCGCGCCTGGAGCAGTTAATGTAAAATACTCAAAAGGAACGGTCACCTCGGGTATATATGTCATTGGCCCCGTCATGGGAACATTTGAAAGATAAAGAGGTTCCATATAAGTCCACAAAACACTGGCGGTACAGGTGCATGGAATAGGGGTTATAACAGTCCATCCACCAAAAGGAAGAAGTGGTGGTATGAGGGCATAACCATGAAAAGGCGGTGTCATGAAGAGCACCATCGCCGTTATTATTATTGAACCTTTCCAGAGTAGTTGTTTCATATTTTAAAATTGAACCTGAAATGGGAATGGATCACTCATGCCAGCATCAGTTTGAACCCGAGCATTAAAAGTCAGAATGGTTCCACTTTTTATATATTCTGAATCAGTAAAGTTTTTCACAAACTGAAGTGATTTGAGGGAAACATAACTAGAAGACCCTGAGACCCAACCAAGTGATGTATAAATACCTAAAATTCCTGACATATTTTCTCCAGAAATATTTATTGTTCCTGTTGGTTTTACAACAGATGGTTCAATCTTCGTTATTTTAGGTAAAGGCTTAGGACTGTTCGTTACAATAACCTTAACCGGATAATTACTATTGAGAGATGAACCACGGCTGTTAGTCATGTAGGCCTGATATTCACCTTCAGAAACAGAAGTTGGGATTGTTGTCATAAGCGTCATACCATCAACACTCTCTGCTGCTGGTAATGTATTGCTTCCAAAATGGAGGACATTGCCATTTTTCTGAAAACCCATACCACGGGCAGTAACCTCGTCTCCTGGTTTTACTTGATAGGGGGTGATTTGGAAGAGACGAAATTCTGCCTTATCTGCCATACGTTCATAAAAAGCCTCCGCAGTGGTTCGGGGGTCGGATGTATCCACCTGTGGTTTCTGAACCTGTTTAAGGAGCTCGTTTTGAGCAAACGAATTTAAATCAGGAACACTTTTAGGAACAGTTGGATTCGAGACCACAGGAGGAATACTGACATCGACTATATGTCTATCGACAGAATCAGTAGCTCTCTCTGAACAAGCTTTTCGGGCCTCAGGACTCGTAATGACGTCACAGAAACTCCTCATTTTTGTTTCTGTTGCGACAACAGTAATACACTCATCGGTTTCAATCTTTGACAAACCATCACAGCGAGAAAGCGTTTTAGGTAGAGAAGGGGATGATGTTGATTCCTTTTCCACAGAATGAAAACAAGGTTTTGTTGAATCAACTGACTGCCAGATAGTACAGTCAGTAGGTTCACCAAGCACTACTTTCTGTGGCTCACCTAGATTAACCGGCACCGTAGGTGATCCCCCTAAACCTCTCCACAGAAACCAAAATATAAAACACACGAACAATACGATCGCGACCACAATACCCACCCACATTAGAACTTTCTTTGTATTCACCCGATAAGTATATCGAAAGAGAGGTGAATTAGCACGAGGATGATTTACAACGTGTGATTACAGAATAATAGTCATTCTCTTTTCATTTCCCGTTGACTCACTTGATTGTGTTTTACCTTCGACTGTTACCCAGATTTTATAGATAGTAAGCGGGATATTGAAAGGGATTTGAGCATAGAAGAGACTACCATTTGAACTCTTTACTGCTTTTGTTTGGTATTCCTTATTAAGGAGCGGCTCTGCTTCTTTGAAGTGGAGAATATTACCACTCGATGTTGAAAAACCGGTACCCTGTACGATCACAAACTCCCCAGGACGAGCAAGGAAACCACCACTCACAATACCGCCCACTGAATGAATTTCAGGTGCTTGTTGTGACATTCTATTATTGAAGTCATCTACCGTGAGACCACCATTATTTGTGGGATTGTAGGTTGAGGTTGGATAACTGTAGTTATACGTTGAGGTTGGAATTGTTGGTGTCCACCAGTTGTACGAACCTCCACCATTTGATGCATCAGTAACATATGTAGTTGGTGAAATATCTGTGTTTGTGGTGATACCGGGATCAGAAACTGCGACAGGAAACTGATTCGTTGTAGTATTTTTTACTGTGGTAAAAGCGCTCTTACATGCTGCTTTTGCAACAGTACCCGTTATGTAATCACACAATGCAATTTGATTTTGAGAGAGGGCGATACTAGATATACACTCGTTGCGATTAATGCCTGAGTAATCACAACATGATTTAAGAATAGTGGGGAGCACACAAGCGTCTGCAACAACGACGGGTTTTAATTCATTAACCGAAAAAGAGCTCACGGATGGTTTCTGAGATGTCACAATAGCCAACCCTGAACCTGAAGCTGTGTTGGTAGAGCTCGTTGAAGCAACATTATTGTTTGTTGTATCAATTGAAAAATCACTAATTGAGGCCTTTGGTTGATTTTTTGGCGCAACATCGGCTGGCCATCCCAACGAAAGAGACTTTGATGATGAATCACTAACCACAGGGACAGCGGGTGTTCCTTGTGTTGTGTACCACCAGGCGTATGCACCTAAAAAAGAGAGCACAATAATAACCCCTATTGAAATAATTATTTTATTCACATTTATATGATACAACACCGTGCGGAAGGGAGCCAATTCAGATATACTGAACCAACAATGCAACCTAAAATAAAAATTGCCCTTGCTATATTCGTTGCCCTCATCGCTGTCTCGACAACCTATGCGATTTCACAAAAAAATAAACCTATAAAAAAGACAACTCAAGAGGAAATTCAAGAGATTGTACACAGCGCCCTCCAAAAATCACTCAAAAACCCAAACTCAGAGGTTATTAAGGCATGGGAAGACTCAATAACCAAAAACCAACCGGAAATAAACCAACTGCTGAACGGAACATCAACAGATACGGCAACAACAACTAATATAGAGCAAAAACCAACCGCAACTGACCTTTTCTCCCGTGACCTCTTCACAAAATACATGGAAGCAAAACAATCAGGGAAGGCAATCGATGGCCAAGTTCAACAAGATATAGTTGATGCAATCCTCGGGAAGACATACATAACCGAGGATGCTCCCTATGATGGGAAAGGTCTTACTATTATTGAAAACACAAATCAAAACCTTCGATTATATGGAAACACAGTAAGTAAAATAGTTCAGGAACCACTTCCACCATCAGCAGAACATGAATTAGTCTATTTTGATAAATTTGCCCGAGGTGAGCTCACGGACGCAGATTTACAACTTGTCGCGCTCCTTGAACAGCGATACAAAACAATGCGAGAAAGGGTGCTTAAAATTTCCATCCCAAAAGACATAGAAAAGTATCATGTAAAACTCATAATAGGTATCGATGGAAAAATTACGGCACTTCACGCACTATCCGAGATGAACAATGATCCAATCGGGTCTATCGCGAAAATTGGTAAGTATGAAGACGCAGTTGGATCAGTTAATGCCTGGACAATGGGTATTAAGTCTGTGTTTATCGAAAACAACGTATCGTTTAAGCAGGACGAAGCAGGGTCTTTCCTAATGGAATAAGGTATAATAAAAAGAACAACCAACAACCATGAAACGGTTTTTCAAAAATTCGATTGTGAGCTTTCTTGTGATGATGTTCATCATCCCATCAACCTTTGCTTTCATGCCCCAAAAAGCAGAGGCCCAAGCTGGTAGAGCGAGCTCATGTGTCTATGGTTGGATTAAGGCTTATGTCTCAAAAACAGCCGATCATATATCCGGCGTCGCTAGTGTTCCAGGTCAACAAACAGGTGATCAACAACACACTTCAACCGCAGCGGGTGAAGAGTCAAACAATTTTAACAACTGTATCCTCTACCCAGCGGCAAAGCTGATGGTTGTATCACTCATTCGCCAGATTGGATCGAGTGTTGTTAATTGGGTTAACAGCGGATTTGAAGGTAAGCCTCTCTTTGTTACGGACTTTGCAGGCACCATCAGAAACGCAGCAGATGATGCGCTTGGTCAATTTATCGAAGGATCAGATCTCTCATTCCTTTGTTCTAGTTTTTCACTTCAGATTCGTATCGCGCTCGCGATGAAATATAGCCAACCATGGAGTAAAAAATCACAATGTACCCTGACACAGATTAAGCAAAACGTTGATAATTTTGTTCAAAATAACGGAGGAGCAGGTTGGGACAACTGGCTACAACTAACAAAAGACCCTCAAAACAACTGGGTGGGTGCTTACTATATGGCTGATTCCGAACTTGCACAGAGGATGATGGGGGCAGCAGGTGTTAAACAACAAAAAATAGCCTATAACGCTGGTTGGCTTGATTTTGAACAGTGTGACCAGTGGACACCAGCGGCAGAAGGACAGACATATGACATAACCAGCACAACGCAAAATGCTGATTACTTTAGCACTGGTAAATTAGACACATCAACCACACAAGCAAAGGCAGTTAACGTAAATGGTTCGAGCACATCATACCTTTCAACAGGGGACACCCGAATGTATGGGTCAAATACCATCAGGACAAATGATAATGGCACAAAAGATGTGTGTACAAAGAAGAGTACTGCAACACCAGGTAGTGTCATCGCAGGAAAAATAAACAGCACCTTTGCCCAAGGAGATATTCAACAAGCTGTCGCTCAAGAAATTGACGACGTTATTGCAGCAACGTTGAACCAACTCACAACAATGTTGATGACAAAAGGTCTCGCTGCACTTTCTGGTAAAAAGAGTTCTTCGAACATGAGCTACTCAGACAAATATGCTCAGACATATTGGGGCGCACAACAGGCATCGAGCACGCAAACCACAGACACTGGATCACAATCAGAAATGGACAAGTATGTTAATGAGGCAAGCAATCCAGCAGCAGTTCAAAACTTAATTAATACAAACCCAGATACACAGGCGATACTCCAGTATACGAACCAAGCTGCACAAAACGGATACAACAATCAACAACAGCTTGAAAATAATTTAAACCAACAACTTACTGGTATTGTTGATGCATCAGAACAAAATATTGCCCTTGGTAAAGCTGCGACGCAGTCAACGACAGACAATCCAGCATCTAACGCGGTGAATGGCCTTACCGATGAAAGCGCAACATCATACTCTAAACCAGCATCAACTCACCAGGTGACCGCAGATGAATCTATTCTCAGTGGAAACATTGGTGATGTGCGACCTTGGTGGCAAGTAGATCTTGGAAAAACATCAAAAATAACTGAGGTTCGAGTATATCCAGTAAAAGGGAAGCCTGTAACAGGAACACTTGAGACATTCACAGTGAGCCTTTCTGATGGGTTAGATGGTTCATGGACAAGTGATCCAATTGTTGCAACAGAAACCTACCCAATCAAGATTAAGACCCCAACAACAGGATCGTGGCAATACGTCCGTATTACTAAGAACGCACAAAAAGACGAACAGTGCTACAGAAATACCTCATCAGATAGCTACAGCACACAATACGCTACGTGTTACCACGCCCTTGAACTCGCCGAAGTTCAGGTTATAGCGCCTACTACAACAGTTATACCCACAAACAACAATAACAGCGGAACAACAACACTTTCATGGTCATCAAGTAACGATAATGTTTCTGTTGTAAAAGGTAATCTTGTTTCATTTATTCAAACCCTTGGTGGCGCAAACAAATCTGGACTCACTGTTACAACAACCCTTTACAGCGATTCAAAACCAATTACGTTTGCATCACTCTTTAGCGTACTCACTATTGGATGGGGAAATGGTACTTCAGTAAGCAACCAAATGACTTTCGACAGCAGTATGACTCATGGTGCCCTGAAACTCACCAACGTCTCAACAACCAACACCTCATCTTTCTTCCTGAAATACAGTGGTCTCAGCAAAATAGCAGCACCGTCGGGAACATATCGCGTCGAAGCGGTTGTAACTGACAGTGTGGGGAATAATCTCGGCACGCTATCGACTCAGTTCGTGATACAATAAAACCAATGAAGAAGTTCTTGAGCTTACGAAACAGAATTTTCATTCTACCCATTCTTGTAATAGGTGTGTTTTTAGTTGCACCATCTATTTCTCACGGCGCTGACGCTGCCGCGAATACCGTTAGTATATGGAATCCTCTTACATGGCTTGCTGGGTTGCTCTCAGGAATAACTCTTGACCTGGTAGCTGGGGTGTGGGGCAAGATTTTATTAGTAACTGTAGTCACACCACTCCTGTGGTATGTTCAAGCTGCAGCTTTTACTCTTGATGTGATCCTGAGGCTGATGTTAAGTTTCGGTGATCTCTATAATTCACCAGCAATTCAGGCGGGGTGGGTGGCAGTCCGCGATGTGTGTAATATATTCTTTATATTCCTCCTCATATCGGCAGCGATTAAAACAATCATATACGCAAAAGTTCCAAAGGATAGCATTAAAAACATTGTTCTCGGAGCAATCGCTATAAACTTTAGCCTTTTTGTAACAAAGGCGATGCTCGATATAGGTAACCTCTTTACTGTTTGGCTCTACAACCTCATATTAGGCTTTACTGGTTCAAATGGGCTTGGACGCGCAATGGGAGGAGCATTAAACCCAGGGGCTTTCTTTGGATCAAGTGGGTCAACTTTGAATCCCGACCTTATCACCAACGCCAACGCACTCTATGCAGTGCTTGTTTTAGGAGTTGTCCTTTTCTTAATTGCAAAGACGTTTTCGAAAACAGGATACCTTTTTATAGGGAGAATTATCGCTTTTGTGTTCCATATGGTTCTTGCCCCTGTGGGACTACTCTCAAAATTTGGATTACTCCCTGATGATTTCGTAAAAGAATATGATTGGTGGGGAAGCGTTCAAAAAGATGCCTTCATGCCAGTGTACTACTTTACACTCCTCTACATCTCGATTTATTTCACAACAAATGTTGCTAATGCACTTCGAGCAGCAAAAAACCTTACGTCCAACGGTGCGTTTGGCTCTCTTATAGACCCCATCACAGGACACTCAAATTTTGGTGCAGTTGATATTGTTATATTTATACTGGTCTACAAACTATTTGCCCAAAGTTTGGTTTTAGCCCAGAAACACAGTGGCGAAATCACCAAGAAAATAGGTGGTTATGTCGGTGGCATTGTTGAAGTTGGAAAAACAATAGTCCTCACAGCGGCAACAGCGGGCGCTGGCACCGTGGTTGCAGGAAGCTCACGACTTGCAACCCTTGCAGCAGGTTCAGGAGTTAGGGCTATGGCTGCACGAGCTGCGATTACTGCAGGGTCTAACGCAAGGAGCACAAGCACCATTATTTCTAAGGTTGCCGGATCAGTACAAGGTAATTTCAAGACCGATATAAAGAAAACTCCTGTTATTGGTGACACTCTTAGTCAGATGGCAAAAGACAAGACAGCTTTCGATGCAACATCTCTTTCAAGTGCAGTGCGTAAGGTTAAACAAGGCCAGCTTGAAACCATTGCCACACAAGCTATTGGACGCGGTAAGGATGACGTGGCAAGTAAACAACGCCAAATTGAATATGCAAACGTAATAGAGAAAGAAAACCCCTCTCTACGTGATATAGCACAATCAATACGTGATAAAGCAGGTAAGGATTTTGATAAATCAGCCAAGACCACAGTAGACAAAGCTGTTGCTGATGCAATGACAAAAGAAAAACTAACCGGAACAGAAACACCTCTTTCTGAAAGAGAACGCCAAATAACAGATAGCCAAAATAGCTTCAAGGTCATGGAAGCTCAGAGCAAGCAAGCAATAGACGCGGCAACAAAACCCTTTGTTGAACAAATGGCAGCGCTGACCGGTAAAATAGGAGAGTTAAATAGTGGTATTGCCAAGGAGGCGGCTGGTATTTCTGAAGGACTACAGAAAAAAGGATTTATGCAAGACCCAGAAACAGTCGGAAAGGAGACGACTGTGGGAGGGGTTACCGTGACGGGTTCTCAATATAAACAAATGCACGCTCAAGAGAAAGCTCGCCTTGAAACAAAAATGAAGGAAGCAGAGGAGCAGAAAAAAGTAGCAGAGGAAGAAATAAAAGAAATAGTTAAGAAGAGGGAAGCGCGAGAAGCTGAGGTTCGAGCAGAGCAAGAAAAATCACAACCAATTACTCCTCAGGAACGAGCTGAGAGGGTAGAGCTCCGCACTATTAAAGATGCCGATGGTAAGGAAGTTAAACTAACCGGATTAACTGAGAGAGAAGCTGCAGATAAGGCTGCAATAGAGGCAGGAAAAGCAAGACTTCGTGAACTTGAGGTTCAAAGATTGAACGAAAAGGCGAAACTGTCTAAGACCCAAAACGCCTACACAAACTATGCTGAGCTGAGCCTCAAAAAGAGTGAGTCTGACAAGAAAGAAAAGGACGCAATTAGAGACGCTGCTGATAAACAGAGAGCTGCTGAGCTAAACAAACCCGCAGACGCGCCAAAACCAGAGGGGAAAGGATAAGAAATAAACCAAGACATGCAATTTGACCAATCATTAATAGATACAAAATACGAAGCCTTACCCCAAGAGCTCAAGAACCTTATTGACTCACCAGAGGTAGGAATAAAACTTCTTGAAATAGGGGCGGAAAACAACCTCCATTTCGACAAACTTGGCCTATTAAGCGATGAGGTTATTGCGGTGGTGCTCAATCTAAAAAAGAAAGATGATTTTGTTGGAAACATTGAATCACTTCTCTCAATAGACAGGAAAACGGCCGAGAGTATCACTAGTGACATTAATGAAAAAATACTCAAACCTGTTCAGCACCTTCTCTTTGGTGAGCACACCAACTATGATGATATAAAAAAAGACGACCTTCTTGCAGAAATCGAAAACCCAACACCTCACCAGACAAATAAAATCGAAACAGGTAGTGTAACAGCTGCAAAACCAGAAGAGATACAGTTAAAACAAGTTGAAACAAAGGAGGCGCCTAAGGAAATTCCCCAAAAAGTACTAGATCCAGTTCAATCAATAATCGAGAAAAAACTCTCAGAAACAGTCTCAAGTCCGTCAGAACACAAGGTAATTGAAGATAAAAAAATACCTAAAATTGACCCCTACCGGGAACCAATAGCATAAACAAACGAGCCTCGTGAGGCTCGTTTTGCTTTTTCCTTCTCATAAGGAGATAATAGAGTGTATGCAGTTTCAAGTTCCTCAATTTATTGAAGTGGAAGATAAGATTTTCGGGCCACTTACCCTCAAACAATTCATTTATTTAGGGGGTACAGCGGGTCTCGCTTTCACTATCTACTCTTTCACAAAAGGAATCAGTTCAATCCTTGGCGTCATACTAGGACTACCTGTCCTTGCGTTTGGTTTTGCATTAGCTTTCTATAAATTCAACGAAAAACCTTTCCTGAATGTTGTTGAATCAGCAGTAAAATTTTACCTCTCAGAAAAGCTCTATATTTGGAAAAAGAAAGAACAGCCAAATACCACAAACGATTCTATTAAAGCGGCACAACAAATAGTGGGTGCAAATTTTATCGTACCAAAACTCTCAGACAGTAAACTTAAAGACCTCACCTGGAGCCTTGATATAAAAGAGGCCTCAACCCCTGTTATGAACCAAAAAGGGAACACCAACCTCTAAAGCGTCTGTTATACTACATATATCTATGCCAACCTCACCAGCAACAAAAAAGACAACCCAAGACTTCGTACCAATAAAAGAAATCCGCCAAGGTGTGGCAGTTCTTAAAGATGGATCGATGAGGGGGATTGTTATGTGTTCCTCAGTCAACTTTGCTCTCAAATCTTTTGAGGAACAACAATCAACCCTTGGTCAATTTCAAAACTTCCTCAATGGGCTTGATTTCTCAATACAAATATTCATTCAATCTCGAAAACTCGACATCAGACCCTATGTTGCCCTTCTTGAAGGTCGTGTTAAAGAGCAGGTGAGTGAACTCCTTAAAATCCAAACCCGTGAATACATAAAATTCATCAAGGATTTTACAGAAAAACAGAGCATTATGACAAAAACATTCTTTGTTGTAGTGCCTTACTCACCAACAATAGTGAGTGGATCATCAAACCCTCTCTCTGGTCTCTTTGGTGGTGAAAAATCAACCGCAACATCTGCTGCTGATAAAAAACTAGAACTTTTTGAGGAACAACGTAGCCAGCTCGAACAAAGAATGGGAATGATTGAACAAGGCCTCTCTCGTTGCGGTATCCGAACTGCAGAACTTGGAACAGAAGAAATTGTTGAACTCTTCTACAAGATATTCAACCCAGGTGACACAGAAAAACCAATACCCCTTAACTAAAAACGTATGTCATTTTTTGATTCATTGTTTGGTAATAAAAAAGGCGGACAAAGGGTCTCAATTTCACCAATCCTTCCACAGGAAATCTATGAAGCGGGTGTACTCGAACTCAAAGATGTTATTGCACCATCTGCCCTTAAAGTATCACCTCGTGAGCTCAACCTGGGGGATAAAATTTGTCGTAGTTTCTTTGTTATATCATACCCACGTTTCCTCACTGAAAGCTGGTTTGCTCCAATAATCAACCTCGACAAGATTTTCAACATCTCGATTTACATACACCCAATAGATACCGCCACCGTCCTCCACCAATTCCAGAAAAAAGTAGCAGAAGTACAAAGCCAAATTGTCGAACGAGAAAGGAAGGGTTTGGTGCGTGATCCAATGCTTGATACTGCTTACCAAGACCTTGAGGGCCTCCGAGACCAACTCCAACAAGCCCAAGAAAAGCTCTTTGAAGTGGGACTTTACATAACACTCTATGCTGAAAAGGAAGCAGAGCTTGATAAAATTGAGTCTGAAATGAAGTCGATACTTGAATCAAAAATGGTCTATGTAAAACCAGCACTTTTCCAACAGGAACAGGGTTTCAGATCAAATATCCCAATAGCATCAGATGAACTCCAGGTTCATTCAAAGCTTAATTCAGCACCTCTTTCGTCACTTTTTCCATTCGTCTCATTCGACCTCACTTCGGACAAAGGAATTTTGTATGGTGTAAACCGTCACAATGCATCATTGGTGCTTTTCGATAGATTCTCACTCGAAAACTACAACTCGATTACCTTTGCAAAATCAGGTGCCGGAAAATCTTACTGTACCAAACTTGAGATTCTTAGAACCCTCATGTTTGATACCGAAATCATCATCATCGATCCAGAGAGGGAATATGAATTCCTTGCTGAATCTGTTGGTGGAAAATACTTCAACGTTTCATTGAACTCAGAACACCATATCAACCCATTTGATTTACCACCAATCAATGAAGATGAATCTCCTGCAGACGTGCTCCGAAGCAACATCATTAACCTTGTGGGAATGTTCCGTATTATGATGGGAGGGCTCACCCCTGAAGAAGATGCCATTGTCGACCGAGCAATAACCGAAACCTACGCCCTCAAAGACATCACCCCTGATGCAGATTTCAGTGGTATTGATGCGCCCCTTCTCTCAGACTTTGAACTTGTACTTGCGGGAATGGAGGGAGGTGAGTCACTCGCACAGAAACTAACGAAATATACCAAAGGAACATGGTCAGGTTTCATCAACAGACCAACAAACGTTGATATCAACAGCAAACTTGTAGTCTTTTCAC
>Ga0302288_1000678_pt1 | contig 25762 bp, 7 predicted proteins | sample III_Fen_N1_1_FD_194549 | JGI IMG/M metagenome (GOLD analysis project Ga0302288, IMG submission 194549) | Peat permafrost microbial communities from Stordalen Mire near Abisko, Sweden - III_Fen_N1_1 | ecosystem: Environmental > Terrestrial > Soil > Wetlands > Permafrost | place: Sweden: Abisko...
CGTGGAATCTATTCCAGTTGGTTGAGTTATCCCTTCATTGGTTGCTCCTCAGCAGAGCCAATGTCCGTTTCACTCAACAAAACAAAGTTAATTATTTTTCACTGACACAGTTTATCGAACAGACCCTCCGAGATGTTTTTGTGGCAATATTTATCATCAAACCAAGGGTTTTGTCAATAAAACCGCATTCCTGATTGTGACCATTAAAAACGTATGAATATATACAGATGAAACAAATTACTTTTTTTTTGTGATATTATTGCATTGCATATTATTAAAAAGTACTATATTTAGATGTTGTTTTGGAGTAGAAGTGGATGATGATTCTTATGCGATATCTATTATTTTATTTATTTATTTTACATTCGTTCTTCCTTTTTCCTTCGGAGGGTAATTATTCTTTTTTTAATTATTCCCCTTCCGATGGTTTAGTTCACAAGACGGTGAATTGTATGATGCAGGATCGAGACGGCTTTTTGTGGATAGGAACCTCGAATGGCATAAGTCGTTTCGATGGATATAGCTTCCGGAATTTCAAACATAATAGTAAAAATCCACGATCTCTCAATGGTATTAGTGTTTTTGGAATAGTTGAAGGGAAAGATGGTCATTTATGGTTATCAACTGATGTTGGTATTGAGTCCTTCGATAAAAATACTGAAGAATTCAGATTGTCAAGTATACCGGAAATTAAAAATAATAAATTTGATAAGAATATTCATATTGATGAAAAAGGATTACTATGGATAAATAATTCAAATACAAACTTCATAGCTTTTGATCCTCAGACCCAAAAGATAAAACATCATATTACTAAAATACCTGGAATATCTAACAATAGTGTTTCTCAGTTTATTATACAAAACGAAACACTATGGATAGTATGTATGGAAGGCATAGTTGCATTCGACATAAAAAAACAAAAACTAACATTTATAGAGAAACAAAACCTTAATTATTGTTCATCAATTCATAAAGTTGATAATTCAAGAATCGTAATGAGTTTTATGCACCAAGGTGTATATGTTTTAAATACCGCAAAACAGGAAGGTTTTTGGGTCAAAAAAAATACAATTGAAAAAAATATTGGAATTGAAACGATAACCTACGATGCGAATATTGGAACAGATAATTCCTTATGGATTGGTGTAGCCTCTGGGATAATAAACGTTAAAAACAATACATATAATTATTATAATAATTATTCTTTAGACAAATATTTTGATGGAGATTTGGTATGGAATATATTCAGAGATTGTGACAATAATCTTTTTTTGGGAACCATAGAAAATGGAATTTACTTAAAAAAACAGAATACGGAGTATTTCAAATTAGCAACACGATTGTATAAAGATGAAATAAAAAAAACAGAAATATCAAGTTTTGATGTATTTGATAATGGCTTAATGCTATATAGTAATTTTAACGGATTATTTAGTTGCAAAGATTATAAGAATTTAACTTCTGGTTGTGCACAAAAAATTAATAGCATGGTTTCTGTTGCAATATACCCAATAGATGGGAGATACAGTCTAGTTAATAGTGCAGATTCTATATATAGATTCGATTCACAGACAAAAAAACTTTCTTGGGTTGTGAATTCAACAGCAACATCAATAGCCTGTCAAGATAAAAAAGGAATAATATGGTTAGGTTCTTGGATTGGAACAGTAAATGGATACGATCCGAAATCGCATAAAGCATATAATTTATACGTAGATGCTACAAAAAAAATAAAGATTCCTGTCTTATCACTCTATGCCGACATTGATGGTTCATTATGGGTTGGAACAGTAAGTGCAGGTTTGATACACATAAAAAATCCAACAGATAAACATCCAATTTACGAGCAATTTAATGTAAAAACGAATGGAGAAAATTCAATAGGATCGAATATAATCCAGTGCATTTGTCCGGATGAGTTCAATAATCTATGGCTTGGTACTAATGGGGGAGGTGTCTCAAGACTTAATAAAAAAACAAAGATTTTCGACAATTTAACCGAACAAAATGGGCTTAAATCCAATAATATTGAATCGTTGATAATTGATAAAGCAGGAAATCTTTGGATTGCATCTAATGTCTTGACCAAATATGATACCCATAAAAAGACATTTACACACTATTCGGAATTTGATGGAATTGATGCAAGTTTTATATGGAAAGCGGCAAAACGAGCAACAAACGGATTGTTATTATTTGCCAACAAGAAAGGAATTATAGTTTTTGACCCAACGAAGCTACCAATCAGAAAAAAGATTACAAAGCCTATTTTAACAGGATTACGTATTCGAGGAATTTCAATGAAAGTTGGTGATACAATTAATGAAGAAGTTCCATATACGAAAAATATAACATACTCTAAGGAACTCATTTTACAATATTCGTTTAATTCATTTGCCATTGAATTTGCAAGTATTAACTTTCAAGAATCCAGGAATATTTTATATGAATATAAGCTTAGCGGAATTGACCAAAATTGGATTCCAGCAGATACTCGAAGTCGTTTGGCATCTTATTCAGGACTTCAATCGGGTAATTATCTTTTCAAGGTTAGAGCAAGTAATGGTTATGGTGGTTGGAGCGAACCCCGGATACTATTTATAAAAATTATCCCGCCTTGGTGGCTGACTTGGTGGTTTAAAATAGGAATTATACTCTTCATCTTACTTATAATTTATGCTGTAGTCCTGTATCGTTTCAAATTAATTAAAAAACAAAATAAAGAACTTGAAGGTAAGGTTTTAGAACGTACCGAAGAATTAACGACGGCAAGTGAACATCTTTATTTACAAAACGATCAATTAAAAGAAAATCAAATTGTTATCGAGATGAAGAACCTCGAATTGATTGAAAACATACAAACAAAAGATGAGTTAATGAAAGTTGTAAGTCATGATTTCAAAAATCCCCTTACAGCTATTCTTCAAATGGCTGAAATTCTAGTAGCTGAAAATTTAAATACTAAAACGGATAAATCGAAGAAAATTGCCGAATCTATTCTTTCAAGTGCTAAATCACTCGTCGATCAGATGTTTATAGTCCTCGATTGGGCACAAAATCATAATAAAGAATTACTGGCAAAGCCAATTGAAATAAATCTGGAAATGCTTTTAGACGATGCAATATCATTGGTTCGAGACAGTGCATTTCAAAAAAACATATCAATTACAAAACAAATTGAGGTTAAGACAAATGCATTTGTTGATCCGAGAATGATAAGTATAGTCTTTAGAAATTTACTTAAAAATGCAATTACATTTACTAATCAAGGAGGTTCAATACTTGTTTTAATTCAAGAGCATGACAATGGAATCGATTCAGTCTTTATTGATACTGGTATTGGAATTGTTAGTGAGAAACTGGATACTATCTTTACTCAAACAAGATCGTACCGTCAGACTAATAGTGTTGATAATGAAATAGTAATAGGCGTTGGACTTGATCTTTACAAATCGTTTGTTGAGAAAAATTCGGGACAAATAAAAGCAACAAGTCAAAAAGAAAATGGTTCAGTTTTCACCGTGAGTTTACCTAAAGGACAAAATCACGTTACAAATAAAACGAAGATAAATCCATTTGAATTACAAAGAAGCACAAATCATATTGACACACATGATCCAGTTACTATTTTGGTAATTGATGATGATATTGAAATAAGAGAAATTATTGAAAATCTTTTTGACTCACATGTTATTGTTGTTAAGTCTGAAGATGGCAATAGAGGTTTATATATTGCCCAAAATATACTACCCGATATTATTATTTGTGACATATTATTATCGGGGAAAAATGGTTTGGATATTTGTAAAATACTTAAAAATAACGATTTGACAAGTTATATTCCTGTCCTATTAATCTCATCTCAAAAAGGTGATGATATTGAAGTTAAATGTTTTGAAAGTGGTGCAAATGATTTTATTGAAAAACCATTTAATCCGTATACATTAAAACAGAAAGTAATTTCATTACTTGAGTTTCGTAAACACATTAGAGAGGAAATACTAAAAAGCTTTGAAAGTAATCAAATGATAAATATGCCGATAGATTATGACAATAAAATTATCAAAAAAGTAATTGACTATATAAATAATAATATATCGGATCCTGATTTAAATGTTGAAACAATTGTAGACAAAATAGGAATTAGTAGAGCCCATTTATGGCGAGTTTTTAAAAAAACGACAGGTAAATCATTAGGTGATTATATACGAGAAATGAAAATGCAAAGAGCTGCGGAAATGCTTAAAACACGCAAATATAGAGTGTCAGAGGTTGCCGCTGAAGTAGGATTTTTCGATGCCAAAAATTTTTCCAAAAATTTTTCCAAAGAATATGGAATGACTCCATCACAATATATTGATTCTTCAAAAAAATAATTACCCCATTTTTTATATAGCAATATTATTATACGTTCAATTTCGAATCTGATAATTGATTCTTGACGCCTCTTAATTTTAATACTTAATTAAATAATTCATTTAGTGTATTCTATGTACTTCTAATTGTGCTTTAAATCACTCTCAAATATTGAAAAATGAGACGTTTTTCCCATTTATATGTATCAATTTACCTTAAGAATATGGAATGATAAATTTATATTTGTTTAGTGATTGGAGTGATTGGACTTAAAAGAAAAGAATGTATAATTGGACTATAACATAATATCTTAGTATCTTTGAGCGACTTAAGAAAGATAGAAATTGATTTAGTAACGTTAATTTTAAATACGGAATTATGAAAAAAGTATTTTCAACTTTGTTGTGTTTGAGTATTTTCTGTTTGTCATTACAAGCCCAATTAGGAACATGTAAGGGAAAATATCTAGGTAATATCATTGCGTACAGTATTCCAAGTAATTACAGTACTCTTTGGAATCAAGTAACATCAGAGAACGGTTCAAAATGGGGATCCGTTGAAGGAACCAAAGGAAAGTATGACTTTACAAATTCGGATTTAGCTTACAATTGGGCTAAAAATAATGGAGGCTTGTTCAAATACCACAATTTAATGTGGGGATCTCAAACTCCAAGTTGGGTTTCAAGTGCAACATCAGCCGAATTACAAGTTTCTGTTGAAAATTATATAAAAGCAGTTGCTAATCACTATGGATCAGGATTGACTTTGATTGACGTTTTAAACGAACCTGTCAATACCGCTATTGCAGCAAATCTAAAGGCTGCATTAACTGCCGGTTATCAAGCCGATCCGGCAAATGCAAACGATAAAAACAATACCTATGGTTGGGCGATATGGCCATATCAACTTGCTCGTAAATATTTCCCGAATGCAACATTGTTAATTAATGAATTTAACATAGAATTCAACTGGAACAACTGCCGTGCTACTTATATTACCATGATTAATGCAATTAAAAATGCACCAAATCTTACCGATGGCAAGAAAAATTTGATTGATGGTATTGGTCTCCAAGCTCACGGTATGAACGGTGCTTCGAACAATCTTTCGGCTGCAAACTTTAAAGCATGTTTGGATGAGTTATGGACTAAAACAGGCTTACCAATTCACATGACCGAGTTGGATATTGTGGCCGATCCTAATGAAGCTGCACAAAAAACGTATTTGCAAACATTTTTCACTATTGCATGGGAACACCCACATGTAGCGGGTATTACTATGTGGGGATATGTTCAGGGTAGTACATGGATTCCTGGAAACAAAGTATCTGGTTCAGGTGGAACAGATTCAGGAATTCAATATGCCGACCTTACTGACAGACCCGCAATGACTTGGTTGAAATCATACATGGCAGCTCAAACAAGTCTTGCTTGCTGTCCAGTGCCAGCTCCATTTGCAAGTTGTATTAATGGAGCGTTGCCAACAGTAACAATAACTGCTCCTACAAGTCCAGCAACGTATACCGCGCCAGCAGCAATCACACTTACTGCCACCGCTGCCGATGCTGATGGAACGATTACAAAAGTTGAATTTTACAATGGAACAACATTATTAGGTTCAAAAACAGCATCTCCATACACTTATTCTTGGGCAAATGTTGCAGCAGGTAAATATTCAATAGTTGCAAAAGCTACCGATAATTCTGGAAATATAACAGTATCAGATACCGTTTCAATTAAAGTTAATGTTGCACAAAAACCTTATGGTGGTACAGCATGGGCTATTCCTGGTACAATACAATTTGAGAATTATGATGATGGTGGAAATGGCTTTGCGTATTACGATGCTTCGGCTGGAAATACTGGTGGAGCAACAATAAGAACTGATGAAGATGTTGATATTGAAAACTGTACTGATGCTGGAACTGGTTATAACATTGGATATGGAACAGCTGGCGAATGGTTAGAATATACCGTTAATGTTGCAACAGCAGGAAATTACAATCTTGTTTTACGAGTAGCTTGTAGCGGTGATGGTCGTACCGTTAGTCTTTCATCAAACGGAACAGCAATTGCTACAGACATAGCAATACCTAATACAGCAGGATGGCAAACATGGGTCGATGTAAAAACAACAGTAACACTAAGTGCTGGCGTTCAAGTTATAAGATTAACCAATGGAGCAACAGACTATGTAAATCTTAATTATATGACATTTAGTGCCATTTCTCCATCTGTGAGACTAACCGCACCAACTACCGGGAGTTCTTTCACCACGGCACAAACCGTTTCAATAGCAGCAACGGCAACCGTAGGTGGTTCCGCGATAGCAAGTGTAAAGTTCTATTCATTACCCAATCTTCTGACAACTGATAACGCTGCACCATATACTTTCGACTGGTCGGGAATGACAGCAGGTTCATACAAAATTGTTGCTGAAGCCACCGATGCAAGTGGACTTAAAGCAACCGATACTGTTGCGGTAACAATTACACAAGCTACAATGATTGTAAAACTTAAACAGGGTTGGAATCTTATTGGCTGCCCAATTGAAGGAAGTACCGACCTAAGTAAGGCGTTGTCAAGTATTTGGTCGAATGTGGAAACGGTTAAAAATTTAGATGTATTTTATTCAACAGCAAATGCAGCAGCCTTAAATTCATTAAAAACGGTAGAGTGGGGAAAAGGCTATTTTGTTAAAGTTACAGCTCCCTGTGTTTTAGATTGGATAGCTAGGTAATTACACATAGAAAAACTTCAAAAACATGAAAAAATTAATATTCATAATTTGTTGCATACTAACCATAAGTGGTTACACACAAACATCTAATCAGCAAAATGCAAATGGTGTAACAACCTATATTAATCCTGTACAACCAGACGATCATCCCGATCAAACGATAATGCGAGTGGGAAAGGATTTTTATTCAACAGGTTCAAATTTTCATTTCAATCCCTATGTCTGTATTGTTCATTCAACCGATTTGGTACATTGGGAAGTATTTACTCGTGTTGTCCCTTCAAATTGGTCTGGTTTGCAAAGTGATGCCGCAGCCGGTGGAACATGGCAGGGAGCATTGGCTCAATTTGGTGGCTATTATTGGGTTTATTTTAGTAATAGTAACAGCGGTGGCCAATATTTTTGCAAAGCAACTTCAATGGCTGGTCCATGGTCAACTCCTACGAGAATGAGTGGTTCTGATATTACAGGTTACGATAATTCAATTTTTGTTGATAATGATGGGACACCGTATATGCTTTTAAAAAATGGTCAAGCAATCAATCGAATTATTAAAGTTGATAAAACCACAGGACACGAAGTTGCTGGATCGCTCATGAATATGGATTGGGTAAATGCAAATAATCGATATAGCTGGGCAGAAGGTCCTGTAATGTGCAAAAGAAATGGACGATATTACTATTTTATGGCAGGCGATGTTAGCGGTGGACAATATTGTATGAGTTCAGCAACTCTTACAGCTACAGAATCGGCTTGGACGTTGTACGGTAATTTTTTCTCAACGGCAACAAGTCCTGGTGGTTATACCGGACCGAACCATATTTCACAACCTATAATGTTGGATGATAGTACATGGTGGTGTATTTCTCATGCTTATGATAATAGTGGCTGGCGTGGTCAAGGTCGTCAATGTCTTCTTCATCAGGTAATCTTTGATGCAAGTGGTGTTCCCAAAGGCGTGCCTGCAAATACAAATCCTGTTGCTGCACCAAATTTACCAAACACTAATAATTTCATGTTAAATTTGCCCAAGGAAGATTATTTTACGGAAAGCACTCTAAAAGTCTTTTGGCACTTTTTTAATAAAACAACCGCTACTCAATATTCTTTAACCGCAAGTGCGGGTTATTTACGATTAACCCCTAGTTCTGGAACAACGCACATACTTCAAAAAGAAGGTGGTCATTATTATTCTATGATTACAAAAGTCAACGTAAATGCTACAGCTTCTGGAAATCAGGCTGGTTTAAGAATTATGGATGGTAAAGACGATTTATATGCTATTTTATATTCTGGGTATAATGGATCAAAAAAAATAGGATTTGCGTTCAATGGAAGTACAACTGAGGTAAACAATACCATAGGTAATGTTGTATGGTTAAAAATTGAAAGAGTATTGCATTTTATAACAGGATATTATAGTGCCGATGGTTTAACATGGACACAAGTCGGTAGTGCAATTGATGTTTCAACTTTGGATAATTACAATACAAACTACAACGAATGGGTTGGTACTTCAGTTGGCTTATATGCAACAGGAGTAACTGCCGATTTCGATTTATTCAAGTACAAAGATGGTTTATCGGCAAATAAAATTGCTGGGTTCAATAATTTTTATGGTGTTACAACTTCTACCAAAACTCCTGGTACCGTTGTTTCCAATGGGGCTACAGGCGACTGGTGTATGTTGGGTGGAATAAGTATGAGTCAGGATAGAACACCTTGCAATGCAATAGAAGTAAATGCTGCATCATCTGCAGGAACTGGTAGTTTGGAAATTTGGACTGACAATATTAGTGGCTTGGGAACAAAAATAGCTACAATTCCAATCACCGCGTCGGGTGGTGCAGATGTATGGAAAAACTACACGGCAAACGTAAATGTAACCGGACAACACGATTTATACTTTAAATTCATTGGTACAGCTGGTATATTTAGTCTAAATACCGTTCGTTTCACAATCAATCCCGGAGCTCCGGTTGTTAGTCTAACTGCACCTGCTAATGCAGCTGTTGTTACAAATGGCAAAGCAGTTACTGTTTCCGCAACTGCTTCCGATCCTGATGGAACGGTTTCGAAAGTTGAATTTTATGCTGGAACAACGTTAATTGGAACAGATAATACAAGTCTTTATAACATTTCATGGACACCTACAATTGCTGGTACGTATTCAATTACAGCTAATGTTACCGATAATTCTGGTAATGTAACAACTTCGAATGCTGTTTCTATTTCGGTACGAGATACTCAATCGCCTTATGGTGGAACTCCTGCTTCAATTCCGGGAACAATTCAATTCGAAAACTTCGACCTTGGTGGTCAAGATTCTGCTTACTACGATAGCAGTCCAGGAAGTGATGTAACTCCAGTGGTTAATTTCAGAACAACCGAGGATGTTGATATTGAAAATTGTACTGATGTTGGTGCTGGTTATAATATTGGATATGCAACAGCTGGTGAGTGGCTTGAATATACAGTTAATGTTGCTGCGTCTGGAATGTACAATGTAACTTTTAGAGTAGCTTGTAATGGCGATTCTCGCACCTTATCTCTTCAAACAAATGGAGTGACAATTGTGAATAATCTGGCTATACCTAATACTGCGGGATGGCAAACGTGGAGTGATGTTACGGTAAATAATATTCAATTAACTGCCGGTGTTCAAATTTTACGTTTGACAATTGGAGCAACCGATTATGTCAATCTCAATTATATGACATTTACTTCGGTTTCTCCAATAGCACCAACAGTTACAAGCCCAATAACACTTTGCCAAGGGATTACTGCAACGGCATTAACTGCAACAGGAACTTCATTGAAATGGTACACCGATGCTACAGGAGGAACAGCAAGTACAACGGCTCCAATTCCGGCAACTTCAACGATTCGGTCTACAACATATTATGTCTCACAAACAGTTAACAGTAATGAAAGTGATAGAGCACCGATTATTGTAAATGTTTCAGCAACGCCCGTTGCACCAACAGTAACATCACCTGTAAATTATACCCAAAATGCGACTGCAACTGCATTGACTGCTACCGGAACGGCACTTAAATGGTATTCTGTTGCAACTTCAGGAACAGCCTTCGCAGCAGCTCCTACGCCTTCAACCACAGCTACAGGAACCGTCAATTATTATGTATCGCAAACCGTAAATACTTGCGAAAGTCCAAGAGCTACAATTGCGGTAATTACAACAACAATGCCACCTAAAGAATTTGTACTTCAAGCTGGTTGGAATATTATTGGTTGTCCAATTATCGGAAGTACTGATATAATAAGTGCACTTTCTAGTATTTGGTCGCAAGTGGAAACAGTAAAAAGTCAAGATGTTTTTTACTCAATAGAAAATCCAACTTTTTTAAATTCGTTAACAACGCTTACGTGGGGACAAGGATATTTAGTAAAAGTTAAGGCTAATTGTGTCTTGGATTGGATCGTCAGATAGATATATCAATTAAAAACTAAATATTATGTTAAAATATTTTTACACTTTACTTTTTTTATTAGTTTCACTTTTTTCATTTTCTCAAACAGTGAGCAAGTATATATGTGTTGATCAGTTTGGTTATCGTCCATCGAGCGATAAAGTTGCCGTTATTCGCGATCCTCAGGTTGGTTGGGATGCTTCAGAATCCTTTACTCCGGGCACAACTTACAAAGTTATTAATGTTTCTACAGGAGCATCGGTATTTCAAGGAAGTCCTGTTGTTTGGAACGGAGGCGCAACACATGACCAATCGGGCGATAAATGTTGGTGGTTCGATTTTTCGAGTGTTACAACTCCAGGCTCCTATTACATTTTGGATGTTACCAATAATGTAAAATCATATACCTTCGATATTAATGTTGATGTGTATAAAACTGTTTTAAAAAATGCAGTTCGTATGTTGTTTTATCAACGAAGAGGTTTTGCAAAAACTGCTACCTATGCAGGTGTAGGTTGGGTTGATGGTGCTAGCCATAGTGGCAATTTGCAAGATAAAAAATGTCGACTATATAGTGACAAAAATAATGCTGCTACCGAAAAAGATCTCAGTGGCGGTTGGTTCGATGCAGGCGATTTGAATAAATATACTCCATGGACAGCAGGCTATTGTTATCAATTGGCTTCAGCTTATCGCGAAAATCCTTCAGCATTTACCGATGACTATAACATTCCGGAGTCGGGCAATGGCATTCCCGATGTTTTAGATGAATTGAAGTGGGGGCTTGATTTCCTTTTGCGAATGCAACAATCTGATGGTTCGTGCTTGTGTATTGTTGGTGGCAGTAATGCGTGTCCACCATCGTCGGGAACCGAACAAAGTCTTTATGGGCCTGCTACTACAAATGCTTCATATTGTTGTGCAGCGGGTTTTGCTATGGCTGCTATCACGTTTGCTAAAGTTCCGAGTATGCAAACATATTCCGACCAACTTAAGGCTGCTGCAATCAAAGCATGGGCATGGGCTAAAGCAAATCCTAGTATTATATTCCACAATAATAATAGTTCAAACAACTCAAGCGGGCTTGGTGCCGGCGACCAGGAAACCGATGATAATGGTCATTTTGGTTTCCAGATGAGAGCAACTGTTGCATTATATGCATTAACCAATGATGAGCAATACAAAACATTTTTCGAAAGCAATTATACGCAATTGCCTTTGTTTGCTTGGTCTGGGTTTGTCGATCAATATCGCTACGAAACACAAGATTTCTTAATGTTCTATACAACGTTGTCAGGAACCACACCATCAGTCGTTTCCAATATAAAAACAACGCTTGCATCAGCATTTAACAAAACAGGTAATTATATTGATGCGTTCAAAACGAAAGCAGATCCGTATAGAGGATTTATCCACGATTATGCTTGGGGGTCAAACGCATACAAAGGAAGTTACGGAACACAGTTTTACGATATGTATCTCGTTGATCTTGAACCTGCAAATAGTGCTGCATATAAGATGAATGCTGAAGAATACATCCATTATATACACGGAGTAAATCCACTTAGGTATTGTTATGTAACAAATATGAATAGCAATGGTGCAGAAAACAGTATCACACAGATTTATCACACCTGGTTTGCCGATGGAAATTCAAAATGGGATCAAGTTGGTGTTTCAACTTATGGTCCTCCGCCTGGTTATTTATCAGGTGGTGCAAATCCTGGATATAGCAAAGATGGTTGTTGTACGGGAAGTTGTTCATCACAGTCAGGATGTTTATTTGATGTTTCAAAAGCAGTTGGGCAGCCAGCAATGAAATCGTATATGGATATCAATACAAACTGGCCTGTAAATAGTTGGTCAATCACGGAGCCAAGTTGTGGTTACCAGTGCGAATATATTAGATTGTTGTCTAAATTTGTTTCAAACTCATCAACACAAACAGTAACATTAAACAAAGGTTGGAATCTTATCTCTACAAATGTACATCCTACAGATAGCAGTATAAAAACACTTTTTACTGGCTTGGATGTTCAGGAAATCAAAACATTCGATGCCTTCTGGGGCAAAGGACAAGCTTCATACCTCAATAGTCTTAATTATATTCAGGTTGGAAATGGATATTTTGTAAAAATGAATGCAAATGGAATACTTTCAATTGTTGGCTTGTCGGTTCAGACACCAACAGTTCCGTTAGTTAAAACAGGTTGGAACCTAATAGGATGTAATTTTCAGACTTCGCAATCTTTAAGTAATCTTTTTAGTACGACAAATAGCCTTCTTATTAAAAATTTTGATGGATTTTGGATTCCGAATGGAAGTACAAATAGTTTGACAACCTATGATCCGGGTAAAGGATATTTCTTTAAAAAATGATTTTCTATGTCGATAAAGGTTCTATCAGTCAAAATTCTTTCTTTGACAAAAAAGCTATCAAACATGATATTGCTAAAAAGTATTGTCAGTTAGAACTCTTTTATTAATCGAACTCAGGTTATGAAACTATTCGATGTGATAATTAAATTCTTTTCAAAAGGTAAAGTCCAACTAACTTTATTTTTAGTGACATTTTCACTAAATTTATTTGCTCAAACAGGGTTAGAATTTTGGGCTACAGCCCCATATTCAACACTAAGTCACGATGGAAATCATACTATACATGTAGTTGTTTCTTCAATGGCTTCTCCAGCAACGGTAACTCTTTCTATTCCTGCAAACCCAGGATTCACACCTATAACAATCAATTTACCTGCTAATTCGACCGATTATTTTGATTTCAATGCATTAATGCTTCCTAAAGTTGAATTAAGTGAATGGGATCAAATAACTAATAAAGGAATTCTTATTCAAAGTACAGATATGATTACATCTTATCTTGAAGTATTTAGTACTTTTAATACTGACATATTCGCATTAAAAGGAAAGAATGCATTAGGTACAGATTTTTATACTCCTTTTGAAACAAATTGGGGAAATCATAATTTCGGATGCACAGCATCAAATACAAATTGTATACAAGCATACAGTCATGCAGAAATTGTAGCTACAGATAATAACACAACTATAACTATTACTCCTACAGTAGATGTATACAAAAGTCCATCAGGTATACATCCAGCTGGTATCCCATATACTGTCGTTTTGAACAAAGGACAAACATATACAGTTCGTGCTAATGATATTACAACCATTGCTCAACCAGCAGGAACACATATTACTTCAGACAAGCCAATTTCAGTAACAATTACTGATGATTCAATGGAAATTGGTGGAGCTTTTGATATTGTTGGCGATCAGTTAACTCCTGTTAGCATAGAAGGTAGCCAATATATAGCAATGAAAGGGTATTTGAATGATGAATATGTGTATGGTGTTGCATCGCAAAACACGACTAAAATTTCTGTTAATGGAGTAGTGCGTTCTAAAACCTACAACAAAGGTGATACTATCATAATTAAACTAACTAGCAACACAACAGTTATCCAATCTGATAATAAACAACCTTTTAATATCTTTCATGTATCAGGTAATGGAGGTGAAGCGGGAGGTGCAATTTTACCTCCAACAGACCAATGTACAGGTTCTATGCAGGTTGGTTTCAACTTTGGTCATGCAGACAATGGAGATTACTTATATCTCAATTTAATGGTAAGGACTGGAGCTGAAAGTAATTTTCTTGTTGATGGAGCTACAGCATCATGGTTAACACCTGCATCTTTTGCTCCTGTTGCAGGGACTTCTTGGTCTGTAGCTCGTTTTTCACTTACAAATGCAAACCTTGCAAAAGGGAATCATTTAATATCAAATACCAAGGACTTATTTCACATGGGTTTTATTAACTATACAGGACCAGGAGCTATGTATGGTTATTTTTCTGATTTTGAAAATATGGTAGTTTCTGTTGTTGCGATTAAATCGAATACTGATACTGTTGTAGATTGTACAGGTGAACCACTTCAACTACGTGTTAATGGAGGTGTTAATTATTTGTGGAGTGGGGTAAATACTGCAACAAATACAGATGCATCAGGATATTTAAGTAGCAAAACCATATATAATCCAATTATAAGTGGTACGATTCCTCCAGGTAATTATTTATATACTGTGAGTGTAACAAGTGCTTGTAATGGTCCGGCAGTTTCAAAAACGGTTAAAGTAAAAGTAGTTCAATCTCCTACAGGTCAAAATAAAACTGTAAATATTTGTGAATCTGCTATAGGAAGTAGTTGTGCTTCTAGCATTGACTTATCAAGTTACACTTCATTAATGGTTAATAATTGGTCAACAGGATTTGTTGCCGAATGGCAAAAGGATGCATACAACTTAATGGTTCCTCTTGATGATTATAATGGTATTCGAAGAGTAAACTATGGAACTCAGAACGCCAGAGTTTTTGATATGGCAGCTTCCAATCCGTTACCTTCAAGTAGTATAAATTCTTCAAGTACTGTACTTAAATTTGAAGTAGGTGGAGGTTCAAATGGAATTATTACTTTAAATAATCAAGCAAATTATCCTTTCGACTTAAATAATGGTGCAGTATTTAGCATGAAAGTAATGGATTCTGTCAGAAGTAGTTGGTCTGCAAATGCGTATCGTTCTGTATCTATGAAATTAAAAAATGGAACAGATAGTGCAACTGTTACCGTTAATCTGTCAAAATATAGCAAATGGGAGCAATTAACTTTCGATTTTACTTCGTTTCCCCCAAAAGTTTATAACACAATGGTTATAATTTTAAATGGTAAAGATTATGAGCAAGATGTATTTTTTGTAGATGATATTCAAAAACAATTTAGCTATCAAAAAATTAAAATTCCGACCCCAACTTCAGCCAATATTTGTAATCCCGAAAAAATATATGCTTTAGTTGAAGATGCTAATGGTTGTTCAGCAAATTCAGTTCTTACTCCTACAATTGTGGCAGGTAGTTTTGCGGTTGGAAATCCAACGATAAATTTGTGTCAAACAGGTTTGAAAGCAGGTGAAGCAACAGGTGTTAATTTTAGTTCATATACTTCAAATATTACAAATAATGTAGCAGGATTAAGTATAATTGACTGGGATAAGACTTATACAAATTACGATAGCGTATTTGAAAACTTTGATAATGTAACAGGTAAAATTGCTTGGAATACTCCAACACCAATAGGTGCATCAGGAAATTCAACTATAAATATTGTAAAACCAATAAATAACGCCAATTCACCAATTAAGAATACAAGTGGAAAAACAGCTTCAATTTTTTATGGTTCTGGAACAGGATATTCAATATCAACAGACTTAGCTAATACTATTGACTTGTCTCAAGGTTGGTTGTTTAACCTTTTGGTTTCTTATTGGACAGGGCAATGGTCTAATGGTTCTTCAACACATACTATGAGCATGACTCTTTCAGGAAGTTCTGGGTCAGTAACTGTTGGCCCGATTAATATTCATCATACAAGTTCAAACAATCAAGGGACATCTGATTCAAATCATATTTGGAATAACGTTGTATTTGATTTTACTGCATATAAAACTCAAAAGGGTTTTGATAGAATAACAATCAACTTTAATACAAGCAACTGGGCTTCTGATACATTATATTTCGATAATTTCCACAGAACAATGCAACCATTTTTAGCCAAAACTACACCATCAAATCAAACAGTTCAAAATGGTGATAAGGCTTATGCTATAGTAAAAGATGCAAGTGGATGTCTTGTAAAATCGACTCTTACATTTTCGGTTAAAGATTGTGGACCTCCAGCAATTGACCAAATTGACACAATGTGTGAAGCAAGTCTTGGTTCAGGAAATGTTACAGCAATTAATTTAATTAATTATAATAATGCCATCAAGGGAAATGTTACAGCAAATACTGTTAATTGGTATTCTAATGTAGCACTCACCTCTGTAGTTGCTACACCAACAAATGTAACGGTTACAAACGGTTTAACATTCTATGCATTGGTAAAAGACCCAAGTAATGGGAAGCAAGATACAGCGACACTTATGTTTACAATTAAATCTTTACCAAATATTGTATTTCCAACTATAAATGGGGTTTGTGAAGGTTCATCAGCTTTTACAATAACAGGAATGACTCCAATAGGTGGAACGTATAGTGGAGGAACATATATAAGTTCGGGAGGTGTATTCGACCCAACAAAAGCTACTGTTGGTGCGGCTAATACGGTTACATATTCAGTTACCGTTAACGGTTGTTCTAGCACCAAAAACACAACTGCTACAGTAAATGCTAATCCAACACCAAGTTTAACGACAGCAACGAAAGACCTTTTTTATTGTGGAACAGCAGGTGTTACAATAACAATATCAAACAATACTGGAGCAACGTATAATTGGACTAAAAACGGAATCGCTATAACAGGAACAACAAATGTTCAAATGGCAATGACTTCAGGGACTTATACCGTTACAGCGACATTAAATGGTTGTTCTAAATCGGTTACAGATATTGTTGTTAGTGGTCATACAATTCCTTCATATATAATTACTGGGGGAGGTAAATATTGCGATGATACCACAAAACCGGGAATTACAATTACTCAAACACAGGGTGAAACACCATGGAGTGTTTATTATAAAAATGGTACAAACAAGTATAGTCAAATAGGAATAACAGCTTCTTCAATTATAATTCCAGCAACAAATTTAGCACCAGGGACTTACACCTTAGACTCGCTTATAAATACCTATTGTAAAGCATCAGTATCAACCGCATTGGTTGCTATTTTGACAGAAGTTAAACGACCTACATCATTGTTACAAACAACTGATTTGGATTATTGTGGTATATATTCGAATGTAACATTAACAGTAGCTCCTTTTACTCCAGGTAGTTATCAATGGAAACAAGCTGGGACAAATGTTGGGAGTAATAGTAATTCTTATGCAAATGCAGTTGCTGGAACATATTCAGTTGTATTAACCAATGATATTTGTCAATATACTGTTTCGAATATTGTAGTTACAGCTTATGCAAAACCTACCTATACATTTTCAGGCGGTGGTACTTTTTGTGCTGGGAAAACAGTATCACCTGTAATACTATCATTAGCCGGGAAAGCTCCATGGTCATTAACCTATCGAATTGATGGAACGGACTATCCGGTTATTGTAACCACAACTCCCTATACTGTTCCTCAAACTATTAACGGAACATACGATTTAAAATCCCTAACTGATGCTAATACTTGTATAGGAGATATAACTACCAACTCGGCGTCCATAACGATAAAAAGCTTGCCAACAGTTACATTTACGTATGTTGATTCTATTTGCCAAACTACTCCAACGATAGACTTAAGTACCAAAGTGTCACCTAAAACGGGAGGTACAGGAGTATATTCTGGGACTGGTGTAAATGCATCGACAGGCTTGTTCACTCATTCAGGATCGAATACTTATACTATTAACTATACATTTACAACTACAAATGGATGTGTCGATTCAGCTAAACGAACCATAAAAATAAATCCAAACCCAACAGCGAGTATTTCTCCAAAACCAGCTACCATTTGTGCATCAAGCAATTTATTATTGGATGGTAACGCTGCTAGTGGAACAACTCCATACACTCATCTCTGGTCTGACCCATCGGGTGTAACTATTACAGCTAAAACATCACCAACAATAACGATAAATACACCAACATCTGGTTCCTATCTGGTTACATATACTGTTACTGACAAAAATGGTTGTACTGGCTCAGATAATATAACTGTAAAAGTTAATGGATTACCTTCGATAACGGCAACTGCATTGCCATCGGTTATTTGTAATGGAGTTAGCTCAACTATTAGTGCTGCCGGAGCAACCAGTTATGTTTGGAATCCTTTATCTGGTAGTGTTTCACCAAGTACAACGACCAAATATTATGTAACAGGAACTGATGCTAATGGTTGTGTAAATACAGCAAATGTTTCACTTATTGTAAACAATTTGCCTACTGTAGTAGCAACTGCAAGTATGCCTACTGTTTGTATTGGCAAAAGTACTACAGTAAGTGCAACAGGTGCAAATACCTATGTGTGGTCACCAGCTTCAGGAACAGTTACACCTGCATCAAGTACTGTGTATTATGTAACAGGAACAGATGGAAATAATTGTAAGGCTACGTCAAGTATTGCCATATCAGTAATAAATTTACCTACTGTTGTAGCAACTGCAACACCTGCAACAATTTGTATAGGAAAATTCACTACAGTTGCTGCAAGTGGAACAGACACATATACTTGGAGTCAGGTTGCTGGTTTAGTTAGTCCAACATCAACAACAACTTATTTTGTAACAGGTACAATGAATTCTGGATGTTTGAATACTGAAAAAGTCACAGTAACCATAAATCAATTACCAACTATTTTGGCTTCGGCTTCTCCAAATGTAATCTGTAATGGATTTTCAAGTACATTAAATGCAACTGGTGGTGTTTCATATTTATGGAGTACGGTATCCGGTATTGTCACACCAACATCAACGTCGAATTATTTTGTAACAGGAACAGATATAAATGGTTGTATAAATACAGCATCGATAACTGTTAAAGTAAACCAACTACCTACAGTTAACGCATCTGCTAGTTTTTCAACAATTTGTCTTGGGAAAAGTACAACAATAAGTGCAACGGGAGCAAGTTCTTATATATGGAGTCCAACACCAGGTACTGTCTCTCCAACTGTCTCAACAACATATTTTGTTACGGGAACCGATATTAATAATTGTATTAGAACTTCAAGCGTTAATGTTACTGTAAATTCACTACCAACCGTTACTTGGTCAGCACTTAATTCTCATCTTGTATGTAGTAAAGGAAACGTAGTCAATTTGAATATTACTGCAGATCCTCTAGGAGGAATAGGCGTATTTGGTTCAACAATTGGACTTTCAAAAGCAACAGAAACGAGTGCAACATTTAACCCAACAACTTCGGGAGCGGGAACAAAAACACTTAAACTTGATTATACCTATACAGATTTGAATGGCTGTATAAGTTCTGCTCCACAAGATACTATTATGATTTTTGATACTCCAGAACCAACATCAGAACTAATTACAACAATATCAACCCCAATTCCATCATTATTCCAATTCAATGTGACTTCAAAAAATTATCAAAATGTCAATTGGTACAGCTCGATTGGGGGAAGTTCTATTGGAACGGGCAATACATATATTCCTGTAATTCCCCATTCTAATACGACACCAGACTCATTAAAAGCCGGGATATACCATTATTGGTTAACTCAAACGATATATGGTTGCGAAAGTCAATCAATTATAGTCGATGCCGTGGTTAACGATTGTCCAGCTAAAGCTCCCAATGCTGGTAGCGACCCTCATCCCTGTGTTTCAACTGGATCAGGTAAATCAATTTCTGCAACAGCTTTGGGTAGCGGGTTACTACATTGGTTTAATGGCTCTAATACCGCAACAAACCTAGAGCTTGGAACAGGAAACACTTACACCGTAACAGAAACCGATCCCAAAACATATTACTTCTATGTTGCTGAATGGGATATAGCTAAAAGTTGCTTTGGACCAGCAACTCAAGTACCTATAACTATACATGCTTTACCAAGTCCAGTTATAACTGCTTCAAAACTAACAGCATGTAATACTGACAATGCTTTTGCCATTAACGTAAATCCAGCTTTAGGCTCAGGTAAATCATCAGTTTTAAACTGTATTAATCCTACAATGTTAAATGGAACTACTTTTAATCCAAACGGAGCTGGTGAAATTTCAGGGAGTTATACTTTAACGTATACATATACTGATACATATAATTGTATGAACACTACATCTACTACAATTAATGTACATTATACACCCCCTCCAATTGGTCAAAAAGACACTAATATATTAAAATTGACTTTAGCTACAAGTACCGTTAAGGTTACTGCAAGTGGCACTGCACTACAGTGGTATTATGATTCAAAAGTACAATCAGCAATCCCATTAGCAACAATATCTCCACTTGATACAAAAATGGATACAACTGGAGTATCAAGTTCTTTGTCAAAATCTCAAACATTCTACGTTACTCAAAAACTAAATGGATGTGAAAGCAAACCCGATAGTATAAAAGTGACTATTGTCGATTGTCCATGGAAAACACCTTCAGTAACTAAAATTGGGAAATGCGAAAACGATCCGTTGTTATCAATATCATCACTTAAAGCAACAACGACCGAAAGTACTCCAACTTGGCAATGGTATACCGATGCCAATACAACAATTTTGGCTTCGACGACAAGTGGTGCAACTTCTGATACTTTTATACCAGGCACAGTTGTCCCTGGTGTTTCTAACTATTACGTTCGTTTTAGTCAAATAGAGCCAAAGTCGGGAAACGCTTGTTGGAGTCCTGCTGCAAAAGCTGTATATACTGTATTTGCAAAACCATCTCCAACAATTATTCCATCAACAATTACGGTTTGTAATACCTCGCCTCCTGTAGCTATCACTTTAAACCCACTAATTAACGGCAATTCAACTTTGGTTTGTTCAATTCCTTCAATGTTAAGTGGACAGACATTTAATCCAAATGGAATGGGTGATACAACAGGAATATATACTTTAACTTACACATATACTGATGCTAATAATTGTACAAATACGACATATTCGTCTATTAGTGTTCAGTACACACATCCTCCTGTAGCTCAAAATGACACAAATATTTTGAAAGTAACATTGGTTAATAGTACGGTTAAAATTAATGCTACGGGGACATCTTTACAGTGGTATTACAATTATAAACTGAAATCAGCTATTCCATCTGGGAATACTGCATTATTAGACACTCACATGGATACAACTGGAGTTACTAATACCAACCCGAAAGTTGAAAAATTCTTTGTAACTCAAACAATTGCAGGTTGTGAAAGTTTACCTGACAGTGTTACTGTAACCATACCAAGTTGTCCATGGTTAGCACCTACAGTAAACGGAGATGCATTTTGTAAAGATGACATAAAGGCTACGACAACTCCTCTTATTGCATCAACTCTAAATAAAAGTATAACTTGGCAATGGTATGATGCTTCTAAAACCCCAATTGCATCCACAACATCTACTTCGTATACTCCTTCGTCACTTACTACATCAACCTATTATGTAAATTACAAAAAGGTAGAACCTACATCAAATACAGCTTGTTGGAGCCCATTGACAGCTGTAATCAGAACCATTAATCCATTACCAACGGTTACATTAACCAATACAATAACACACTTGTGTATTGACAACACAGCAATTCCAATAATAACATCCAGTAATACAAGTGGAAATGGAATATTTAGTGAAGCATATTTAACAAATGTTACGAATACAAAAGCTGATTTTGAACCGAAGAATGCCGGCGTAGGAAGTCACACAATTCATTATACTTTTACCGATGGCAATGGTTGTGTTTCTTCCGCAAATCAAACAATAGTTGTAGATTCTACACCTGCTCCTGTTGTTGTCCCACTGTTCGAAGATATGGTTCATAATTCGAAACCAACGATGATGGCTACTGGAATATCAATTAAATGGTATTCATCTGTGACCCTTGGTGTAGCAATAGGTTCAGGGAATTCTTTTGTTGACCCAACATTTGGTGAAAACGATATAATCACTAAAGATTATTGGGTAACTCAAACAATGAATGGTTGCGAAAGTAAACCATCAACTACAAAGGTTAAAATTGATGCTTGTCCAGTACCTGTAGCAACTGTAGATAAAAACAATTTTAATCGTTGTATCTACGATAATTCACCGATTATTACGGCAATATCAGGAATCAACTGGTCGATGTCACCATCAAATAGACGTACTTACTATTGGTACAGTAGCATTTCGGCAAGTAATCCAGTATTTATAGGAAATCCATTTAATCCAGCAGTGAATGGACAAATCGGAGCACAAACATATTACGTTGCTGAGTATGATAGTCTATATACTTGTTTTGGAAGTCGTTCAAAAGTTAGTTTTACAATTGTTCCCGTTCCAGCTCCTGCAGTGACTTCTGTTAATGATATTTGTTCGGGTGATTTTAACCAAACGTTTAACATAAACCTACCAAATTCAAACAATAAATATTTCTGGTATGGTACTGCCGACACTTTACAAGGTATCCTTGCTAGCGGAGTTTCATTTACATCAACAGATAAAACTGTTGGAACTCATAATTATTGGGCTGCAACAACAGATTTAAATAGTTGCCACAGCATAACGACACCCGTTAGTATGACAATTAAACCACGACCAAACAGACCTACGGTAGCAAACGATTCAACTTGTAAAAATGAACCATTTAAAACATTAACAGCATCAGGTAATTCTTCTTCATTGTTTGAATGGTATAAAACAGACTCTTTACATTGGCTTGCAACATCTCAAACATATAATCCAGTAATTACATCAACGACAACGTTCTATGTTCGTGAAAACCTAAATAATTGTCGAGGTTGGTTTACTCCAGTTACATACACAATTAATCCAATTCCTGTTGCTCCTATTGTTACAAATGTTTCAATTTGCGAGAATCAGTCTATTCCAAGTTTTAATGTTAATGCTATTGGTTCAATAAAATGGTATAATCAATCTCAAACATTTATTGACAGTAGTAATCTATTTACACCTACAACGAAAGTTTCGAGCGATTTTTTTGTCACCCAAACAATAAAAGGATGTGAAGGTGTTAAAGCAACAGTACGATTCCAGGTAAATCCGCTTCCAAATAAACCTATTTTGAAAGATGGTGTCCATATGTGTGAAAATTCAGGAAATCCATCTGTTAAGGTTGTTTCAGGTACAAATATAAAATGGTATGATTCTGCTGACACATCAAAAGTTCCTGTAAGCAACGTACAATCTAGTTATATATATCAAAATAAACCTGTGGGTGAATATCATATTTTTGCAACTCAAACTGACGCATTTAATTGTCAAAGTGTAACCTCCGAAGCAATTTCATTTATTGATAGTGTTCCTATTAAACCTATAATAAATGAAAAACCAATAGCTGTTTGTTCTTACGATGTAATTCCAACATTTACTTGTACGAACAATAATAGTATTGATTGGTATTTAAACGGAATGAAAATATCTACGGGTTCATCGCTTACACTTAATCCAATTCAAATTAGAGAGGGAGAAACAAAAAGTATTAAAGTTAAAGTTTCAACTCCTGCACCAGGTACGTGTATAAGTCAAATATCTGATGCTGTCACCTTAAAAATGAAGAATACGCCATCAGTTCCAAAATTCACTATGGAAGATGTTTGTACCGATGAAAGTTGCCGTATTTTATTTAATCGTAAAACAGGAATTTTTACAATAACTGATGTTTCTACAAATCAATCATGGACTACTGACTCAATTCTTACAATTCCTGCTTCTCAAAATACAATAGCAGGTAACAAGATTTTTACTTTTTATCAAACTATTGATGGTTGTGATAGTAAATTAATTACCGATTCTTTTACCATTCGAAACCGTCCAAATCCTCAAATCATAGGACAGGATAAACTATGTGAACGTAGTTTAAGAATTCCATATCGTGTAACATTAACAAATAAAACAAATACATTTAATTGGTCGATTACAGGTAATCGAGTATTATATAAATCAAGTCAATCAGCTCAAGGAAATACTTGCAATGTGGATTATTTTGAATCAGGACTTGATACATTAATCGTATATGAAAACAATGGTTATTGTATTGGAACAGGTATTTTGCCAATTGAGGTAGCACCATCTCCAGAACCAGATTTTACATGGGAAATTCCTGGGGGACTTACTAAAGTTTCTTTTGTAAATATATCTACTCAATCGGACATAATAGGAAAAGGTAAAACAGATTCGATTTCATTACAATCATTTAGATGGAATTTTAAACAGGAATCAGATACTCGAGATTCTGTTCAATCATTAGAAAGTTTCGAAAATGGTGATGTGTTTAAAATTCAATACAATTACGGTGAACATGAAGCAAAACTTATTGCAATAAATAGTTTTGGATGTAAAGATTCAATAACAAAAAAATTCTTCGTTGATATTGCAGAAGGGTTATTTGTACCAAACTCCTTTATTCCCGAACATGCTTCATCTATGCTAAATAAATTCCAACCTAAAGGATTCAATCTTGAATCGTACAAAATATGGATTTATGATACATGGGGAAATCTTATATGGTATTCAGATAAACTAATAGGAGGAAGTCCGGCAGAAGGTTGGGATGGGAAAGATAAGAATGGAGAAATAATGAAATTGGATTCATATATTTGGAAAATAGATGCAACTTTCAAAGATGGGAAAGAATGGGACTATAAAAATAATAATCACCATACCAAGTTTGGAAATGTGTTATTGCTTAGGTAAATCTTAAATTCAACACCATGAAAAAATAATAATCACTGTTTTAATTGTGGCTTAATAATTATTTGCCTTCATAGCAAAACAGTTTTGCTTTGTCCTTTACTTTAGCCATTCCTGTTTTCCCCTATCACACATACGACAAAATGATTGGTTCGTGTTTTAATTGTTTTAGTTGGTGATTTTGCAAAACTAAGGTTGCTCTTTATTGATTTATGATATTCCTCTATTCCCCTATCGTTTTTTGTCTATTCCCAAAATTTACTGCCATGACAAAATCAGTATTGAGTTCTTGTTTGATATGCTTCAGATTCTCAGCACAACCAAACCATCTGTCGTACGCAAGGTAATTGAACATAATTTTCTGCTACACTGACTTACCATATGTCTGAATATTTTCATTCTTGATCTCGCTACTTGACCTTTGAAGACTTCCCTGATTGTATTGTAACCTCGCGGGATAGCTTCGAAACCTCCCGGGATACCTTCGATAAACACCAAGCAATCTCCGATATCCTCCGATATTGTATTGTTTCCGTCCAAGATGATATTGCGAACCTCCGGGTTGGTATTGATATGCTCCGAGATTATTCCGCGGGCTTTAGAGACACCTTCGAGACCCACCAGGACACCTTCGAGATCCACCAAGATATTTTCGAGACACTCCAAGATAACTTCGAGAACCTCCAAGATATCTTTGAGAACATCCGAGATGTCATTGTGGAATTATTCCGGGGGTCTGTTCGATAAACTGTGTCAGTGAAAAATAATTAACTTTGTTTTGTTGAGTGAAACGGACATTGGCTCTGCTGAGGAGCAACCAATGAAGGGATAACTCAACCAACTGGAATAGATTCCAC
>Ga0302288_1000680_pt1 | contig 25662 bp, 22 predicted proteins | sample III_Fen_N1_1_FD_194549 | JGI IMG/M metagenome (GOLD analysis project Ga0302288, IMG submission 194549) | Peat permafrost microbial communities from Stordalen Mire near Abisko, Sweden - III_Fen_N1_1 | ecosystem: Environmental > Terrestrial > Soil > Wetlands > Permafrost | place: Sweden: Abisko...
TGGGCAGGTAATTGTCGGTATTCATGGCGTATGACTCAAATAGGGAACGCCAAAAGAGAGCCCTTTCTTCGCGCGATTCCACTTCTTTTTCCCGGATGCGTAGCTGCTCGGCCGCTTGGCTGATAATCTCCCTGTCGGCAAATAATACACCCAAGGAGTTGGCCAGTTGTTGGCCAATGTTGCCGCCGCCACTCCCTAATTGACGGCTGATCGTGATGACGAATTGTTTTTTCATAGTGGTGCTCCTGTGTTAGTATTCCTACTGATAACAAGCGGGAAGCACGTATTGTTTGTAACAAATTCGCAAAAAATCAGACCATCCGGTATGCCAATGCATTGATGCTCATGCCGGCACCCACGGAAGCGAACAGTACGGTGTCGCCCTTCTGTATCTCATGACCTTGAAGGTGCTTTTTGAGGATAAGGTCGAGTAGGGTAGGTAAGGTGGCCACCGACGAATTGCCCAACGTGTCAATGGTCATGGGCATGATGTTCTCGGGAATGTCCTTTTCGTTGTAAAGTTCGTAGAGCCGTTTGAGGATGGCTTCGTCCATTTTTCCGTTGGCCTGATGAATGAGAATCTTATTGATGTCTTTCAACGGAATCTGACAACTTTCTAAGCAGCTTTTAATAGCTAGTGGCACTTTTTCAAGGGCGTATTGATAGAGCCTTCTTCCGTTCATTTTCAGGAACAAGTGGTCCTTTCCTGCGTAGGAGGGGCAGTAGGATTTGCCCATGTAAAGCAGTCCCGAATATTGGAACGAGTCGGATTGGGCTTTGTGGGCTAAAATGCCAATTGGGGTATCGCTAAGCCTGCCTTCCAATATGACAGCACCTGCACCGTCGGCATAAATCATGCTATCTCTGTCGTGGGGGTCGCTGACTCTTGAAAGCACCTCAGCCCCGATGACCATTACGCGTTTGGCATCACCAGAGCGGAGGTAATAGTCGGCCTGAATGACAGCCTGCAACCAACCCGGACACCCGAAAGCGATGTCGTAAGCCACGGTCCCCGGGTTTTTGATGCCCAGTTTGTGTTTGACACGGGCGGCCAAGCAAGGAACGTAATCGGGCTTTTTGTTCTCGGCGCGTGTATCGCCGAAATTATGAGCTACAATGAGGTAATCCAATGATTCGGGATCAGTACCCGAAGAATGCAGCGCCTCACGGGCGGCCAGGGTGGCGATGTCCGACGTGTTCAGGTCATCCGACACATACTTGCGTTCCACGATGGTGGTGATGTCCTGAAACTTCTCGATGATTTCGTGCGTGGACTTGTCCAACGGCGCTCCGCTCGAATCGAAGAATTCACTGCCTATAAAGGCTTCGTTCATGACATGTACGGGGGGTATGTAGCTGCCCGTTCCGGTAATGATGCTGTAGATACGTTCCATGGTGCAAAGAAACATTAGGCTTTTTAACAACGCAAACCAAAGGTGTTTACGCGATCGATTGGGGGTTAAATGTGTGTTTTTGGGGTGAAAACCCCGTATTTTGGGGTGAAAAATTTCAGTGGAATCTGGTATATTAGTTATAATTCGGTGTTTTCTTCGATTATAGGGTCGCCTGTCTCCTCAGATTCCCCCGAAGAAGCAAGGTATTTGAGTGCCATTTTTTTCGAAGGGCTAAGACCCAACTTTTTGAGGTTCTCAACCCGTTGAATAAGGTTGCCTTTTCCGTTTGAGAGTTGTCCCAGTGCTTCATCGTAGACGCGTTGTGCCGCGTTGATCTCAGCGCCAACCTTTTCAAACTTCTCAGTAAAGCCCACGAACTTGTCGTACAAGGCGGTGCCCTGACGGACAATCTCTTGGATGTTACGCACCTGGTACTCCCGTTTCCACAAATCCATGGCCATGCGCAAGGCGGCTATCAGGTTGGTGGGGCTCATCATCACCACTTTTTTACCATAGGCGTACTCCCATAAGGTAGGATCGGCTTGCAGGGCTAAGTTGTATGAAGGTTCATTGGGCACAAACATCATCACAAATTCCAGTGCCTGAACGTTGTAGCCGGAGTAATCCTTTTTATTTAGCTCATCGATGTGTGACTTAATGGAACGAACGTGTTCTTTTCTGAACGCTTCTTTTTCCTTGGGGTCGTTGGAGGCCACGTAATTGCTGTATGCGGTCAGCGAAACCTTGGAATCGATGATAACATCCCGTCCGCCCGGATAACGTACAATGACATCGGGGCGCATAATCTTACCCGTCTGTTCGTGTTCAGCAAACGTACCTTCGTTGGAACGTAGCGTTTCCTGAATAAAATACTCTTCCCCCTCCCGTAATCCGGACGTCTCCAGAATGTTTTCCAGAATCATCTCGCCCCAGTTCCCTTGCGCCTTATTGTCGCCTTTCAGGGCATGGGTGAGGTTGTTGGCCTCGTCGCTGATGCGTCGGTTCAACTCCATCAGGTTGGAAATTTCCTTGGTGAGCGAGAAGCGTTCCCTCGCTTCCTTGTCGTACACCTCGGCCACCTTGTCCTTAAATTCCTTTAGGTTGGTGCTGAGCGGATTCAGCAGGGTGTTCAACCGTTCACCGCTCATTTCGGTGAAGCGCTGGGTTTTTTCGTCAAAAATTTTGTTGGCTACATTCTGAAACTCCAGCTTGACAGTCTCGTGCAATCGAACCAGGTCGTCGCGTTGGGTATCCAATTTTTCAAGCAGGTTTTTGTTTTCAGATTCCAGTACGATGGCGCGTCGGCTCTCCCGGTCGAGCGTCAGTTGTTTTTCATCTCCCAATCTGTCCATTTCCACTAATTGCCGCTTGAGATCTTGAATTTGGGCAACAGCGTGAGTTGAGTCAGATGCTGCGGCGGAAAGTCGGTTGGACAGGTCGAGTACGGTAAGGTTGGACTGGCTTTTTTGTCGGGAGGTGCCGAGTAGCCAACCAATCAAGGTGCCGGCTGCCAGCCCGATTACGATATAGAGGATTTCAATCATAGAATGAGCGGTAAATGTTAGGGACAAAAATACACTTTATAGCGGTTAATTGCACATTCAAAGCAGGTGTTCGCTTTGGTACCATTTCAGGGTGCGGATCCAGCCTTCCCGTAAGTTGGTGGAAGGTGTTATACCCAGGTCTTGCTGCAATGCGGTGACATCGCATGTCCAGTTGCGTTGCTGTACGATGCGGAACTTATCGGGATTAAACAGGGGCACCGTTCCGGTAAGGCGGCGTTGGAGTAAGGCGAGTTGAGCGGCCAACCAAGCTATCCACAAGGGAACGCGTAGGTTGAAGACAGACTTCTTCCCCAACAAATTCTTCAACAGTTGAATGAAGTCGTCCTGGGTATGGATGTCGGGGTGAGCTACCATCCAGGCTTTTTTTACGTGTGGGGAACACAGCGCCTCCAAGCAGACGGTCACCAAATCTTCCACATACAGGAAGTTCAGCCATTGGGGTTTGCGACCCAGTGAAAGCGCCAAGCCTCTATTGACCATGCGTGCCATGAGGCGAAAGTCGTTGTCCCTGGGTCCGTAGATGCCGGTTGGTCGAACAATCAGCCACGGAAAATCTTCAAACCCGGCCAGATACTGTTCAGCGGCCAACTTGCTGCGCCCATAATTAGAACAGGGGTGAGGATTGGCGTCGTTGGTAGTGGGTTCAGGCTTGTTTGGGTTGCCGGCGCCAATGGCATCCAGACTGCTCATTAGTAGAAACTTGTCGGGTGTTCGGTCGGCTTTTATCAGTGCTTCAACCAGGGTTCGGGTATGTTGATGGTTCACGCGGTCGAAATCGGCGTACGACAGGGCCTTGGTGAGCCCAGCGCAATGCACCACGTAGTCCCACCTGCCCGCTTGCGCGAACTGTCGTTGCAACCGTTCAGGTTTGTCGTAGTCCAGTTTGATATAGTGAATGGCTGGATCGGTCAGGTTGTCCAATCTGCTGCCGGTGCGGATGCCGGCCCAAACGTCCCATCCTTTTTGTAACGCACCGTCAACCAGGTGGCTGCCCACAAATCCGTTGGCTCCGGTGATCAAAATTCGTTTCATGTGTTTGGATGGATGGTTACAAGAATCAAATATACGCAAAAATGAATGTTGAGGGTCAACACGAATCATCGATTCTTTTTGGTATTTTTGCACATAGGTTGACCTGATTGACCCCAAGGTTGACAGCCAGCATAACAGTAAAACAATGAAACAATTGACAATTGCATTGGTTGCCCACGATCACCGCAAGGCGGATATGGTAGAATGGGCGGTATTTAACGCCAGTTTCTTATCGCATCATAAGTTGGTTTGTACGGGCACTACCGGCAGCCTCATATTAAACGCATTCAAGGAAAAGGGCATTGAGGCCGATGTTACTTGTATGAATTCAGGCCCATTGGGCGGTGATGCTGAAATTGCCGCCTTGGTGGTGCGCAAGCAGGTGGATTTGGCTGTGTTCTTAATTGACGACCTCAATCCGCAACCCCATGAAGCCGACATCCAGATGTTGCTCCGCCAATGCCGCATTCACAACGTGCCCATTGCCTGCAACCGCTACAGTGCCGACCTGATGATGACCAGCACGCTGTGGGAAAAGAAAGATTACGTTCCCACCGAACCGAAATACATCCGGTACAAACGGTAATATCGCACGAATAGTAGCTGTTAAAGTGACAGATTGCTTTTTCTGGAACAATATCTTGTTTCCGTTCCGCCGGGAGGGTGTCGTTGCAGGCGACGACACCCTCCCGGCTACACTGCAACGCTCATTGGATAAACAGTAGTGAAACCAACGTGTTTACTGCATCGTTTGTATTTTTTGTCCATTACTAAATGCTGAATTCTGGTCGTTTACGAATAAGCTTCCGTTTCTTCCTCAGCAAGTTTTGTTTTCATATTATTTTTGTCAGAGTTTATCGTGTTGACTCCGTACCATTACTATCGTTGAATAATAAGTTTTTCTGTTATTCGGATATTGTTCGATTTAATAGTAGCTAAGTAAACGCCATTGGACAAAGTGCTTACTGAAATAGCTTCATTCGTTGTTACATCTTTTGAAATCAACAACTTACCGTTTAAATCTGTTATCTCAATTGTGGCCATTCCTTCTATTCCACTTACAGTAAAATAATTAGTTACGGGATTAGGATATAAATATATCTTTTTCTCAGATGCAATATCTTTTATACCTGTAATTTTAGCTGTAACCCCACTTCCGCTTTTTAGTATTGCGTCGCCAATTCCTTCTACAACTTCCGGCCAACCCATAGCCGAAAAATGAATACTCCAGCTTGCATGAGATTTTCCATTGTTGGCACTACCCGTTACGGCAAGAGTGTAATGAGATGTCATCGAACTAAGTGTTGCAGTCCCATTGGCTGTGAATGACATTAAAGAGTCTGTTATGCTTACTATCCCATCTTGAAATGGACAATCTACTCCATTAACATGCCAAGTACCTTTTGAGGTAATAGTTCCATCTGATTTTTTTTCGAAAGTTTCCTGTCCATAATTTGTGGAGTTATTATTCATGATTACATCCCAGTCTTCCGAAGCAACAACAGTAGCAGTGCTGTTTGAATATTTAAGCATTTTTCCGTAGATACCTACTGCATAGCCGGTATTGACATCGGGAAAACACAACGACAAATAATATGAGTCTGATTGGTTAGTAGGTGTCCAATTTGTAGTCCAGTCTGTTCCTCCATTGATTGTTTTTAGAATTTCACCCACTCCTGAACCATTCGATCCAGAAATATAACCGGTATTGGCATCGGGAAAACAAACCGAATATAAAGTGTAATCGGTGTTTCCTGTTTTCAATGTCCAAGTGGTTCCTCCATTGGTGGTTCTTAGGATAGTGGAAGCAGCACCTACAGCACAACCCGTGTTGGCATCGGTGAAATAAACCGATTTTAATTGACTGTTTGTTCCACTACTTTGTGTATTCCAAGTTGTTCCTCCATTAGTGGTTTTCAGAATAGTTCCGTTAGTACCAACAGTGTAACCTGTACTGGCATCGGTAAAATAAACTGAACTTAATTGATTGTTTGTTCCACTGGTTTGTTTAGTCCAGTTTATTCCCCCGTCGATGGTTTTCAAAATAGTTCCTCCCATCATTCCCATCCCAACAGCATATCCGGTAGTGGCATTGACAAAATATATCGATCGAATTGCATATTGGTAAGGACTTGTATATACATTGGTCCAATTTGTTCCTCCATCGGTGGTTTTTAAAATTACAGTACCAACAGCATATCCGGTATTAGCATCGGAGAAGTAAACCGCATCTAATTCATCGGTTATTCCACTTGTTAGTGCTGTCCAGTTTGTTCCTCCATTGGTTGTTTTCAGAATGGCTCCCCCTTTACCAACAGCATAGCCGGTACTTGCATCGGTAAAATAGACCGACGATAGGTTATGGGAATTGTCAGCTGTTAATCCGGACGATAATGAAGTCCATTGTGCATTAACTAATATCGTAAATACTAGAAAAAACACTAAAAAAATGCTTAATCTTTTCATACTATTTTTGTCAAAGTTTATCGTGCTGACGCCGCACTTTCAAATTGTTTTATGAAAAATATGTTGTTCTTTAATTTTCCTTCAAAAAATTATAAACCAAATCAAAGTCGCTCTTTTTTATTTTTTGCTGTTGCCCATAACGGGTAGCTAAGCCGAGGCCGTTGACGAAGCGACATAGCTGCGAGGCAAGCGGCTGTGGTTTAGGTGTTGTGTGTGCCCTGCATAAGCAGCGCACACTTGTTGTAAGCTCTTGAAAAATTCCAAATTTAAAATTAAATTTTGAATAAGTTGCAAACAATAAGTGTATTTGTCCAGAGGGTGCAAATCCCTTGTGCGCGGGGGGCGTATCCTTTGCAACGTCCAAAGAATTTTAAAATCATGTCATAGTAGACGCCGCAGGCATTGGATGAAGGATAAAGCTTTTACCGGGGGAGGTCTCATTATCCACGTGTGGAGTTGATGAGAAGTCAGCAGAGGCCATAGTAGGTCATGGAAACGAGCCGATAAGAACCGTAGGAAACATCGGAGGACTCACAAAATTACTGAAGGGCTAAACGTTAAGTTGTCCCAAATTCAACAAGGAGGTTTAAACTTCGAGTTTACTAGCCTTGCTTTAAAGTATGACAAAGGTTTCTTCGGTGGAAAGAGCGATGAAGCTGATACGTAACGAACCGCTGTATACGAGAACCGTACGTACAGTGGTGTGAGAGGCGCACCCCATCAGCTAACTGCTGGTGGGGCCGTCTACTCGATTAGGCGGCGGTGTTTGTTCTATCTCAGACCGTTAATTCTTACCGTATTATCTTTTCTTGACTTCTCCTTTTGCTCGTCAAGATATTCCAACCATTTGGAATAAATAGCTGCAGGCAATTCTTCATAACCCATACCGTCAATCTGTTTGTACAAAGCCTGCATTTTCTCGTAGTGCAAGTATGACTGTGGAGACTTTTCTTTCATGATCTCAGGCTTAGGAGCTTCAAGCAATTGAGCCAATGTCAACGTCAAACGTTCCTCATAGGCCGCTTTCATGATCAAAGCGTTGATATCTTTCTTAGAATACAGCAATGCCGTATCAACACATTTCAAATAAAAATCATCTAGGCCAAACTTATCATAATAACCCCTTGCCAATTCAAGAAGCATACCAGCCACAACCTCCTTCTTGTTCAGTGGTTCCAGATAAATGCGATTACGGATTGCTTCAGCTTTGATGTAGCTATTGTTCATGTAGTGAGCATCACTGAGTATGGCATTACACGTAAGTTCCAAGTTATACCATGCACCTTTATCATCTTGGATCTTTATAAACGAATGTCTTGGAGAAAAAGAAAGGGATGCATTTGCACCCATCTGTTCAGCCAACACAAGGTAGTAAAGCGGCATGGAATAACATTGACCTTTACCGCTTCTCATCAGTTTTGTAACGAAATGACTGTCATAATTTGTTTCCGATTTGTAGTCATCCAAATCGTATTTGATGGGGTAATTGGTTATTGCTTTTTCAGTTCCTGTCGGTTTGATTTTCAAGGTGTCGGAAACAAGACGAAACAACATCATGTTTTTAACCATGTCGTTGTTGGCATCCAATTTATCCTCCTTTATCTTTTGGCTGCAAAGCCAAACCTTTTCTTTTAAGGTGTTCTGAAAATCGGAATACTTAAGCGTATTACCATAATAGGAATTCTCAACCAAGAATACGGCTCGTCCTAAACTTAAAGGTTGCTTTCCCAGCAACATGTTGTTAATCTCAACAAATGACTCATAGAAATTGGATGTTCCTTCCATGCTTGATTGTGATGGAAAACCATTTGCAGCAAGCATTTCTATGTCTGTTTGAGGGTTTTTTCTTGCTGCTACTTGCCGTTGATATTCTAACGCTTCATTGATGATTTGCTGGTTTCTTTGATTGATTGCATCGTGGTCAATTGTGTTGAACGGATTGACTTGTGGATTGTTTGTCCGGTTCTGATTTAATCCCGGTATTTGAGGAACATTGACCGTTGGCAGTTGAGGGGTTGGTACGGTAGGCAACATTTGCGCGTACAAGCCTGTGGCAATAAAAAACAAAAAGAAGATTATCGCATGTCTCATATGAATCATTTACTGATCAGCTCCTTTTTGAATCAATGATTTCATTCTGTAATTGGTTGTTTGCGTTCCGGATGATTTCAACCAATTCATATACATACTTTGAGGCATCTTCCGATAACCCAAATTATGGATCAAAGCGTATGTATCATTCATCTGAGCAAACAACTGTTTTCCTTTCTCTGTATTTTGGTCAGCCTGTTTATACAACGCTGTCAATGTTTCGGCTTTCAATAGCAAGGCGTTGATATAATTTGGAAAGTGTGTCAACGCTGTTTCACAGCATTTGAGAATAAAACTCCCATCCTGTATGCCAAACTTGGCTTGATAACCTTGAGCCAAATCAACCAGGCAAAGCGAAACAGATTGCTTTTGTGAAAGTGTATCCATATAAATCCCATTACGCAACGCATCGGTATGGATATACCCCGATGCCATCAGCCAGGCATCGGTTGGAAAATCACCGCAAGTCAGCTCAATATTGTACCAACCGACACGCTTGTTCTGCGCCTTGATATAAATATGGTTTGGAGCCAGCGATAAATAGGCCGGTTGACCCAATTCGTCCATGATCATTTTATATAGGAATGGCATTGAGTGGCAATTGCCTTTTTTTGTTTGCATCAATGTAGAAACAAACATGCTCGACCATTCCTTTTGCCCAGCAAAATCATCGAAGTTATACTCAAATGGAGTGTGAACTTGAACACCATTATTAGTCATTACAGGAATCGAATCGGTCATGAATACAAACACAGCACATTGGGCGGCAGCCTTTAGGCTGTCGCTCTCTGGATATATTATATTCCCTGATTGCATTATGCCTCGGCAAATGGATGTGTAAAACTTTATGGCATCGTTGAATGCATCTTCATTTAGTTGATCGTCAAAAAAAGCATTCTCGGTGAAAAAAACAGCCTTCTTAAAATTTGAAGAGTCGTATCCATACGACATAGACTCAATCTTCAAAAAAGCAGATTGATAGTAACCCACCGATGATTGGGCATATATACAAGAAATTAAACAACAAATAATTAATAAAATTTGCTTGAAGATTCTCTGTTGCATTATTTACGACTCTTCTACTCGGAACCAATAAATACATCTGAACGTATTGACATATTCTTTCTATGAATATCAATTAATTTATCAATATAATCAATCACATCCTTAGCAGATAAGCCTCTGTTCTTACTTAAGTAATCACACAGAAGTAAAATATTATTATCCAAAGGTTCTCTCATATTCAATATCTGATAACTGTTTTCTCTTACAATAATGATATGAGTATAAGAATGTGAAGAAAGAGTTGTAAACCAAAAAACCCCCGTACTTGTTTCATTTATTCTTTTCTTTGAATTTAGCTCACATATTAATGCATCACTTAATGATTCACTCTTATATGAATCTGTTAGATTCTCTGTATTTCTAAGGAATGAAACTATACTGTCTTTTATACTAGATATTCTGTTAACAGCATTACACTGAACAGCACTTAATATTGAGAAACACACAATTATAAATATCCTTCTCATTGACCTATCTTTTTATTAACTCTAATTTCTTCAGAAGCTTTGCCCGCTACTTTATTTGGCTGTGCCTCTAAATCGTTTTTTGTATTTCTATACAAATTATCGTAGTTTTGTTGTGTATTTTCGAGCTCAGTATGAACTGATTCATGAGAAGCATTTACTGCTATCCCCTCATCAACAGTAAGACCACTGTATACATTATCACTCGAATTACTTTTTCCAATAACTTCATTTATTGAACCTTCGTAAATTTCAATCTTGTAGCCTTCTACTTTTGATACAGTACCTTCTTTATCAACAAAGACTTTTCCAGGAAACGTTTTCCCCATCGTATATCCACCATCCGCATCCTTAACTACTTCGTTTTTAATTTCCACAGATATCATTGCTTTATTATTCATCATTCCAAATAGCTGCCGAGATGCTGTACCAGATTTTAACATTGCATTACCCATTCTCTTAACATCAGATGATGCATTTGATGACCACTTCCCATCATTGAAAGAAACAGGATTACCATCTGAACCAGCAATCCATTTTCCCGTTGGATCAGTATATTTTACAGGATTATTCATACAATATGCATAGGGGCTAATCCAATAGTATTTCTCACAAAGAGGATCAACAGACATCGCAGAAGTGGCGGATGCGACTTCTGCAATGTCTGTCTTATTTATGTATCCAACTACTGTATTTGTTTTAGTATTAAAAAAAACAGATCCAATCTCAACAACGTCTTCCATTTTGTGAAATTCTTCAAATTCCCCTTTTGAAGAAGTATACATTACCTGTTTCTTATACCCATACTGAGAAAAAGGGTTTTTCGATGTCTGCGCAAATAAACAACCAAATGTTGTTAGTCCTAACAACAAAAGAAAAAATTGCCTTTTCATATTTGCCTATTTTTAAATACATAACTATTTTACAAATATATTATTTTATCTTTTACATTCAGTTTTTCATCAGTAAATATTGCACAATTTTAATAGCAGGTTCTACACTGCCGCCTAACATTGGTGTATACGAAGTATGTATTGCTGATATATCACTATTGTAAAACACGCAAAAGCAACGAGCACACCAAGGAAACCCTTCAGACCCATATTGGATGATGTGAAAAAGCAAAGAGAACAGTTGCGTGTTATTGAAAAAGGCATTGCGTGTTATTGAGTTTTTAGTGCGATTATTTCTTGAGAGATAAACGCAATTAGGTTCCTAGCATATAAGGAAAAGTTGAATTGCGGTTTAAACTGCCGTGTAAACAAGTCGTTTTTCAACAGCAATATTTACGTATCTAAAGTAATGATTATTTAAATGCGTAAGTGAAAATCTGTTGAATTTTGTGAGCATTCGAATAATATGGCACTATGGCATGCCCAATGTGCGTTGCAGAGGAGCCGGGAGGGGTTCTTTTCCGGCGACTTGGAGGAAGTCGTAAAGAAAATAAGCCGTAGTAAGGCGTGAAAAATCTCATCTTCCGAGGATTGAGCTGTATTTTCAGCTCAAGACGCTTTGAGATTTTAGCCTTACTGGCGAAATTTTTAGACTTCCGAACCGGAGCTGGAAAAGAACCCCTCCCGGCGGAACGGAAACACGTTGATGCAGTTGAAAAAACAAGGAGTACGGAGCTGATTACACTGATTATTCAAGCGTGAAAGCGTCCGCGTCTTTCCAGACGGGAAATTTATCCCGGAAGCGGTTCAAGGAATCGAGGTCGATGGACGCCGTCTGAACCGTTTCAGCACCCGGTTCAATGGAAGTTAGAGCATTCCCATAGGCATCAATGAGGCAAGAGTCGCCAGCGTGGTTCAATCCGAGGCCGTCGGGACCAATGCGGTTCACACCACATACGTAGCACTGATTTTCCAGCGCCCTGGCCACAAGCAAGTTGCTCCATACCTTGCGCCTCGATTCAGGCCAGTTGGCGCAAACGAGCAGCAGGTCGTATTCGTTGCCCACGTTGCGGCTCCAAACCGGAAACCGCAAGTCGTAACAAACAAGGAGACGGATGTTCCATCCTTTATAAGAGATGATGCTGTTGTCGTTGCCCGGCAGGAAATGCGAAGCTTCTTCACCCATACGGAACAGGTGACGCTTGTCGCGAAAGTCGGCATTACCATCGGGGTGGAGGAAAAATCCCCGGTTAAAAGCACGGTCAGAAAAGGCGTCTTTGGCAATAAAGCTGCCGGTAATGGCAATGCCGTAGGAGGAAGCCATTCGGGATAGTTCCGTTAGGGTAGGGCCGTCGTTGCTTTCAGCCAAAGCATCCACGTTCATGCTGAATCCGGTGGCACACATTTCAGGCAGGACCACCAAGTCCGTCTTTCCGGAAAGTTCAGCCAAGATGCGTTCGTAATGCAGCAGGTTGGCTTGTTTATCTTCCCAGAAAATGTTATGCTGAATCAATGTGACGTTCATGGTCAATCGTCTATGCTGAAATTTTCCGGGTGTTTGGCAACACTACCCCTGAATTTTTCCTTCACCGCCTTAATGTCTGCATGTTCGTCTCCCGTGGGAACGAATAAGTCAAACAAAATCATTTTTTTTTGGGCGTAATCAATCTTGACCATAACCATGGGAACACCGGCTTTCACGGCAATGTGGTAGAAACCGCGTTTCCACTTCGGATTGCGTTTTCGGGTACCCTCAGGGGTGATGGCGAAGCAGAAGTTCTCATTTTTCTTGAACTCGGCGGCGATTTGGTCGGTAAAGCGGCTGGCTTTGTCTCTGTCCACAGGAATGCCCCCCATCTTTTTTATCAGCGGGCCAATCACGGGAGCGGTAATCCATTCCTTCTTGATGGCGAAATAGGCGAAACGCCCCATGGCGGCATACCCCAGTTTTCCCAACAGGAAATCCCAGTTGCTGGTATGGGGTGCCACGACAATTACGGCCTGTTTGAAATCGGGTGCGATGACCTCGCATCTCCATCCAAAGATGCGCAGGATAAATGTTGCCAGTTTTTGCATAGGTAGAATGTTCTATTGAAGGCAAAGGTACATCTTTTTGACACACATCATACTGATTCAAAAAAACGCTATATTTGTAGTGTTGGTTTTCACGATAAAAAGAGTGTATTAATGCCGAAAAAACGGTTGGTTCCTGACTACCTTTTTGAATCAAGCTGGGAGGTATGCAATAAAGTGGGGGGTATCCACACAGTCTTGTCCACCAAGGCCGCTACCCTGCAACGACTATATCCGGACAGGGTTCTGTTCATTGGACCTGATCTTGCCGGGCGTACTTCTCAACCTGCTTTCAACGAGTCTGATACCTTGCTGGCTGATTGGAAGCGACAAGCCGTGGGTGAAGGGTTGTCCTTGCGCATTGGCCGTTGGGATGTACCCGGTTCGCCCATAGCCATCTTGGTCAACTTTGCTGCGGTTTATGCCCGAAAAGACCGCATCTATACCGATGTGTGGACGTGGTTCGGCGTCGATTCCCTGCACGCATTTGGCGACTATGACGAGTCTTGTATGTTCGCTTGGGCCTGTGGCGAAGTGATTCACAGCTTTATGCGTTTCAATGGGCTGAAAGGTCCGGGTGTGGTGGCTCATTTCGACGAATGGACCACGGGAATGGGTTTGCTGTATTGTCGGCATTACCTGCCTCAGGTAGGCACGGTATTCACCACCCATGCTACGTCCATTGGGCGTTCCATTTGCGGCAACAACCTACCTTTATACGATTTTCTCACCGATTACCACGCTGACCAGATGGCCAGACAATTGAATATGGTGTCTAAGCATTCCTTGGAAAAAACCGCCGCCACCCTTGCCGATTGTTTCACCACCGTTAGCGACATTACCGCTCGGGAGTGTGCCGCATTGTTGGAGCATACGCCTGATTTTGTAACCCCCAACGGCTTTGAGCCCTCATTTGTCAAACAAGGCGGAGAGGCTGTTGAGGCGAAAAAGATAGCCCGTAAGCGCCTGACTGATGTGGCGGAAGCACTATTCGGCTACGAATTGCCGGAAGATGCGTTGTTTGTGGGTATCAGCGGTCGATACGAATTTAGGAACAAAGGCTTGGACGTTTTTGTAGATAGTTTGTCACAAGTACGGCAACATAGTAGTTTGCAGCGCGAGATTGTGGGTGTCATCATGGTACCTGCCGATGTAAGCGCTCCCAGGCAGGAATTGCTGGAGCGACTGGCAGCGAAAGCGTTGCCCGGCACCAACACTGTCAAGGCGAACAATCCCATTTATTACCCCTTCCTGACTCATTGGCTAAACAATGTGTACACCGATAATCTGGTTTCGTTGATACTGCACCGCGGATTCAGCAACATGGCAAATGAAACGGTTAAATTGATATTTGTGCCGTGTTACTTGGACGGCAATGACGGTGTTTTCAACCTTTCGTATTACGACCTGCTGCAGGGCTTTGATTTGACGGTTTTCCCGTCATACTACGAACCATGGGGTTATACGCCTTTGGAAAGCATTGCTTTTTCCATACCTACCATTACGACCAATTTGGCCGGATTTGGAGCGTGGGCCCTTACTCAGGGAGATGATGCTGACATTTCAGACGGGGTGGCCGTATTGGCACGCTCCGATCACAACTACGCCAACGTGGTCGATGAAATTGCTTTTCAGGTGGTGAGTTTCTCCCAAAAAAGCAGGGCCGAATTGACTGCCATGGCTCAACAAGCGGAGCTGCTTTCTGAGTCGGCCCATTGGTCTATATTTATTGAAACGTACAAAAAGGCCTATGAAATGGCTATAAATGAGGCGATTGCCCGGAAAAAATAGTTTATGAATAATAGTTCACTCCAATGAAAATTACGTACAATAACACGAACTCGGTCGATTGGAATAAGGTTGTTGTTCAATCGACCATGCCTGAACAACTGGGTATTCTCAAAGAAATGGCTCACAATATCTGGTGGTCTTGGAATTACGAAGCACTGAACCTGTTCAGGGATCTTGACACTGAGGCCTGGTTGGCTTCCCACAAGAACCCGGTTTCGCTGTTCGAACATATTCCGTACGAACGGTTGGAAGCCTTGGCCATGAATCCGGACTTTATGGAAAATCTACATAAGGTGTACGCTTCGTTCCGTGCATATATGGATCAACCCGTGGATACTTTGAAGCCCAGTGTGGCTTATTTCAGTATGGAATACGGATTGACAGATGTCTTGAAAATCTATTCGGGGGGATTGGGCGTGTTGGCCGGTGACTACCTCAAAGAGGCGTCAGATTGCCGTGTGGACATGACCGCTGTGGGTTTTCTGTACCGAAACGGGTATTTTACTCAGACTTTGTCGATGGACGGTCAGCAGATTGCCATTTATGAACCGCAGGATTTTAATACCCTGCCCATTGAGCAGGTGATGAACGAGGACGGTACTCCCTTTGAACTGGAAGTGCAGTTCCCCGGTTATAGGGTTTATTGCAACATCTGGAGGGCCAATGTGGGACGCGTCCCCTTGTACCTGATTGATACGGACAACCTGAAAAACAGCGAATACGACAGGCAGATATCGGCTCAACTCTATGGGGGCGATTGGGAAAACCGCCTTAAACAGGAAGTGCTGTTGGGGATAGGTGGCATACAACTGCTCACTAAGTTGGGTATCAGCAAGCAGGTGTATCACTGCAACGAAGGTCATGCTGCGCTGATTAACGCACAGCGCATAGCCAATCTGGTCAGCAACAATCAACGTCCTTTCCAAGTGGCACTTGAACTGGTCAGAGCCTCGTCATTGTACACGGTTCATACGCCTGTGCCGGCCGGGCATGATATGTTCGAAGAAAGTTTGTTTGCCAAATACATGACTGATTTTGCACCCAAGATGGGTATCAGTTGGAATGATCTGATGGACTTGGGTCGCGAGACACCGGGGCTGACAGGCAGCAAGTTTTCCATGAGTGTATTTGCCTGCAATACCTGTCAAGAGGTAAACGGTGTGAGCAAGCTCCATGGTAAGGTTTCACAGGAAATGTTTGCCCCCATTTGGAAAGGCTACTTCCCGGAGGAATTACACGTGGGATATGTAACCAATGGCGTTCATATGGCCAGTTGGACCGCTTCCGAATGGTTGAAGCTATACAAGAAAACATTTGGTCCGGAGTGGATTTCCGATATGTCCAACCCTGTTTGGTGGGAGAAGATATACACCCTCAGCGACGAGGATGTGTGGGAAACGCATCAGGTACTCAAACGCAAACTTATTGAATACATCAAAGCCAAGTACAAACAAGGGTGGTTGAAAGACCACGGTGATCCCAGTCAGGTGATGTCCGTGCTCGACAACATCGATCCCAATGCCCTGATTATCGGTTTTGGTCGTCGATTTGCCACCTACAAGCGGGCTCATCTCTTGTTTTCCAACCTGGCACGCCTATCGGCTATTGTTAACAACCCCCAACGTCCGGTTCAATTTGTGTACACCGGCAAGGCACACCCGGCAGATGGCGGTGGTCAAGGCTTGATCAAACGAATTGTTGAGATCTCCAAAATGCCCGAATTTGCAGGTAAGGTCATCTTCCTGGAAAATTACGACATGGGGTTGGCCAGACGCCTGGTTTCGGGTGTGGATATCTGGTTGAACACGCCGACACGCCCCTTGGAGGCATCGGGTACATCGGGCCAGAAAGCCGAAATGAACGGGGTGCTGAATTTCTCCGTCCTCGATGGCTGGTGGTTGGAAGGGTATGTGAAAGGTGCCGGATGGGCTATTACCGAAAAGAATACCTATGACAATCATGAGTATCAGGATCAGTTGGATGCCGTGACCATTTACAGCATACTGGAAAACGAAATCATCCCCTTGTATTTTGCCAAAAACAGCAGGGGCTTTTCCTCGGAGTGGGTCATGTTCATCAAAAACTCCATTGCCAAAATTGCGCCTCATTTCACCACCAAGCGCATGATAGACGACTATATTCGGTTGTTCTATACGAAGTTGGCCAAACGTTCTGCCACATTGTGTGAAGACAATTGCCGGAAAGCCTATGAGCTGGTAGCGTGGAAGGAACGCATTGCCTCCATTTGGGACAACCTAACCCTTACCAAGGTGAGTTCACCCGAGTTGGCTGGGCAGACCTTGCAGGTGGGAGAATCGTACACGAGTGTGTTGCGTTTGGAACATACTGCCAACGAGAGTGGTATCGGTATGGAATTGGTCATCAACGATACAACTCCTGATTCCGAGCAACCCATCAAAACAGTTGAAATGGAATTGATTACCGTTGAACCGGATTCACTGACGTATAAATTGGATTACAAGGTGAGCCGTGCAGGTTCCTTCAGTTTTGCCATCCGAATTTATCCCAAAAACCCCGAGCTTCCACACCGGCAAGACTTATGTCTTGTCAAGTGGTTCAATTGACCATTTTTCGGTAGTCACCCGGCGTTTTCCCTACCAGCTTTTTGAAAAGCCGGTTGAAGTACGATACATTGTCGAACGATAAGGCACAGGCTATATCCTTGATGGGTAGGTTTTCCACCACCAAGAGTAGCTGTGCCTTTTCTATTTTCTTCCGGTTGATGTAGTCCACCGGGGTTTGGTGCATTTCTTTTCGGAACAGGCGGATGAAATGGTCGTCAGACAGGTAGCATTGTGAGGCTAATTCGCTGATGCTCATATTTTTGTTGATGTGTTCCCTGATGTATTTCGTCATTCCCTGAATCCGGCTGTCCTGGGTGGGCTCGCGGTGTTCGGCAAAAGCCAGAAAGCGGGCAAACAATTGCCACAGGATGCCGTACGTCTCGGCGTGTACGGGCAAGGAAATTTGAGAGGAATCGGCCAGGGATTTCATCAAGGTGGATGAGTTGTCGTATCCTTTTGGATCGTACATGGGTAATCCTTTGCCCGGGTTTATCTCCAATAGTCTGTCAACCAGCTTAATGTCTAATTGGGTGGCCTTGACTTCAAAGGGAAACACCAGTTGCTCAAACAGACTGACGTGTCGGAGAGTTTCCTCATACACGTGAAAATACACCAATTTAAAATGCCCGTTGTTGGAATCGCTGTGGAGCGTGAAGGGAGGAATCAGGTACAGATAACCGGGTTTGAGCGTGTACTGTTTGCTGCCCATGCTGACGCAAGCCTCGCCTTCTTTCACTAAGTAGATGCGGTAAAAGGGGCTGCTGATGTCGTTCCAGTTCCAGTCGCCCTCGTGAATGGCGCCTCCGGCATTTAGTAGGATGAGGTGAAGGGGCTCTTTTTCGAACAACATGACAGGCAATTCAGTAGATTGGGTAATACGACAAAAGTAGAAAAAGACAGTGGTTTTACAAAGAGCGATTTTTTGGTATTGAATGTCGAAATAGTATTAGTATATATACGATCGGAAATGTACTTTTGCCCTGTTACAGTTACAGTCACTACCTAAAAATACTAAACCATGTCAGACGTTCTTACGCCGGTCGACCCGGCAAAAGTCCCCCATGTTACGTTGCACGACGGTTCTTCCATTCCCGTAGTGGGTTTGGGCACGTTCGGGTCGGACGCTTATTCTGCCGATCAGGTGGCCGCAGCTGTGGACACAGCCATCAGGATGGGATACAGGCACTTGGATTGTGCCTCCATTTACGGCAATGAAAAAGAAATTGGCCAAGCCCTTGCCAAGCTGTTCAAAGAAGGAGTGGTGAAACGCGAGGAGCTGTGGATCACTTCGAAAGTGTGGAACAACATGCACAGCGATGTCCGTGGTTCCTGCCTTCAGTCCATGTCAAATTTGGGTATTACCTACCTCGACCTGTACTTGGTTCATTGGCCTTTCCCCAACCACCATGAAAAAGGGGTGACCGTCAATTCCAGGGATCCACATGCCGTACCTTATATTCATGAAAATTACATGAAGACGTGGAGAGCCATGGAATCGCTGGTGGATGATGGTTTGGTGAAACGCATTGGCACGTCCAACATGACGCAGGCGAAGATGAAACTGCTGTTGCAGGACTGCCGCATCAAGCCGGTGGTCAACGAAATGGAGATGCATCCCCACTTTCAACAACACGGGTTATTTGATTTCCTGGCTGCCAACGATATAAAGTCCATCGGTTTTTGTCCCATCGGCTCGCCGGGTCGTCCAGAACGCGATAAAACGCCGGAAGATACGGTGCCCATCGAAGATCCAATTATTGTATCCATAGCCGCCGCACATGGTGTGCACCCGGCCGTGATTTGTGTGAAGTGGGCCGCCCAAAACGGGCAGATTCCCATTCCGTTTTCCGTTAAACCCGAAAAGTTCATGTCGAATTTGCGCGCCGTGGTCGAAGATCCGCTTTCCGACCAGGAAATGGCTGCCATCCGTCAACTCGACAAAAACAACCGCTTCATAAAAGGGCAGGTTTTTTTGTGGCCGACAGCTACCGATTGGCACGCTCTCTGGGATGAGGACGGCATTATCGCCGGTTATTGATTGATTGTTCACTTATTACTATAGATTCTATGACAAAAATGAGAGCTGCCTATTTGCCCGGTAACAGCACCGTGGTGATTAAGGACGTCGAGGTGCCTGTACCTGGCCACGGCGAAGTGTTGATCAAAATGAAGTCGTCCACGATTTGTGGCAGTGATATCCGGGCCATTTACCGCGAACATTTGGGTAAAGGGCCTGAGGGTTACCAGGATAAGATTTGCGGCCACGAACCCAGTGGCCAGATTGTGGCATGCGGACCAGGCCTTCGTCGCTTCAAAGAAGGCGACCGGGTGGTGGTGTACCACATTTCCGGTTGCGGCGTGTGTAACGACTGTCGCCGCGGGTACATGATCAGTTGCACAAGCCCGTTCCGTGCCGCTTATGGCTGGCAACGCGACGGGGGTATGGCTGAGTACTTGTTGGCTGAGGAAAAAGACCTGGTGTTGCTGCCTGACAGCTTGACCTACTCCGACGGGGCACAGATTGCCTGCGGATTCGGTACGGTGTACGAAGGCTTGGAAAAAATTGGTATTTGTGGCAACGATGCTGTGTTGGTGGTTGGTCTTGGCCCTGTCGGGTTGGCTGCTGCCATGTTGGCCAAGGCCATGGGTGCCAGCAAGGTGATCGGTGTTGATACCGTTCAGGAACGCATGCAGATTGCCCTTGATAAAAACCTGTGCGACTTGGTCTTTCATTCCGATGCCACCGCCTTGGATAAAATCAAGGCTGCAACCGGTGGTATGGGTGTGGAACGTGCTGTCGATTGCTCGGGTAACACCCACGGCCGTCAGCTTGCCATCCGTGCCACCCGCAAATGGGGAAAGATTGTGTTTATCGGCGAAGGGGGTACCTGCGAGTTTGTCCCGAGTCCGGATATCATCCACGATCAAAAAACCATCTACGGCTCATGGGTGACCAACATTTGGCGCATGGAAGAGCTGGTGGAACGCATCGAACGCTGGGGTATCCATCCCGAAGACCTGATCACCAACCGTTTTCCGTTGGAACAAGCCTCTGAAGGGTTCGCCCTCATGGCCGAAGGAAAATGCGGAAAGGTGGCCATTGCTTTTGACGAAGAATTGAAATAAATAATCCTACTATGAGCTGGAAAAGTCAATTGAAAGAAACGTTGCCACTGCTGGGACACCGTAATTGGATTCTGGTCGTTGACAAGGCCTATCCCATGCAAAGCGCCCCCGGGATACAGACCATTTATTCGAACGAACATTTGCTGAATGTGCTGAAACACGTGGTGAAACAGATTCGCAACGAAGGTCATGTTAAGCCTATTGTATACACCGACAAGGAGTTACTGTTCATGCGCGACGACCTTTGTCCGGGTGTGGACAACTTCAAGAGCAACCTGACCAAGATTCTTTCCAAATCGGACGTGCAGGTGTTGCCCCACGAGTCGGTCTTTGCCAAGTTGGAGGAAGCCTCCAAGACCTTCAGTGTGCTGGTCATCAAGTCAGATTGCCTGTTGCCGTACACCTCGGTGTTTATGGAACTCGATTGCGGCTATTGGTCAGCGCAGAAGGAAAAATCCTTGCGCGACCGGCTGACGTAGTCGATTTCAACTCCTTTACGAATAAAACCTTTATTACCTGAATCTACCATGACAAACAAACCTGGATCCTCGTTCATGAGGCTTAATGGAAAGAGCATGCTCGTTCCATTTATCCTCGTGACCAGCTTATTTTTCTTTTGGGGTGTAGCCAACAATTTGAATGATACCATGTTGGTTGCATTCAAGAAGATTATGAGCATGTCCCACCTGCAGTCGTCTTTCATTCAAATGGCTTTCTATGGGGCTTATTTCTGCTTAGCCTTGCCGGCCGCTTTACTCATTAAGAAGTACACCTACAAGTTTGGTATTATCCTTGGCTTGTCGTTGTATGCTATCGGTGCGTTTTTGTATTACCCGGCAGGGGCAACAGGCAGTTATGCGTTTTACCTGGTGGCTATCTTTATACTGGCTTCCGGTTGTTCCATTCTGGAAACGACGGCCAACCCGTATATTCTGAGTATGGGTTCTCCGGAAACAGCCACCCGCCGCCTGAATTTGGCACAGTCGTTCAATCCGTTTGGGGCTATGACAGGCATTATTCTGAGCATGACGCTCATTTTGAATAAATTAAATGTTGCCGGTGCCGTTGAACGGGCCCAGATGACGGCCCAAGAACTCCAACAAATTCAGGCGCATGAGTTGAACGCTATCACGTTTGCTTATTTGTGTATCGGATGTGTCCTGGCTGTTATTTTGCTGATTATGTTACTGGTTCCCATGCCTAAGGCTTCGGATGCCGATGCTTCCCTCAAGCTGGGTAGCACCTTCGGTCGGTTGTTCAAGAATAAGATTTATTCGTGGGGTGTTGTGGCTCAATTCTTCTATGTAGGTGCTCAGGTGGGTATCTGGTCGTTTACTATCCAGATTGTCATGAAGGAATTGGGTTTGGACGAAGTCAATGCGACCTATGTTTTTGTAGCTTCATTAGCCGTATTTACAGTAGCGCGGTTTATCTTCACCTTCCTGATGCAGTACATCAAACCGTCATTGTTGATGATTGTTGCCGCTTCGGCTGCGATCGTACTGACGAGCTGTGTGGTGTTGAGCCATGGTATGTTCCTGGTGGTTTGCCTGGTGGGTATCTCGTTTTTTATGTCGCTGATGTTCCCTACTATTTACGGGTTTGCGCTCGATGGTTTGGGTGATGATGCTAAGATTGGTGCATCCGGCCTGATCATGGCCATTTTGGGTGGTGCCATCATGACCCCGTTGCAGGGACTGATTACCGATTTGTGGGGCATCAACAACGCCTTTTTTGTGCCACTGTTCTGTTTCTTTGTGGTGCTGATGTATGCGTTTATGGCCAAGCGGGCCGGAAAGTAAGCAGGACTCATTGGTTGGTACGAAAGTTTGGATGAAAATCTGTACTTTCGTACCAACTTTTTTTTTGTACCGAACCATGAATCAAGCATCGACGCAACCGAATCTTTCACTAAGCCTCGTTGTTCCTGTCTTCAACCGTCCGGTAGAAGTGGAGGAACTGTTGGAAAGCCTATCGCGGCAATCCTGCGGTGATTTTGAGGTGGTCATTGTCGAGGATGGGTCTACGCTGCCTTGTGATGAAGTGGTACGGAAGTTTGAAAGCCGCCTTACCCTTCAGTACATTCAAAAAGATAACTCCGGGCCCGGCTCAAGCCGCAACGTGGGGGCTCAGGCGGCCAAGGGGTCGTACATCGTTTTTCTGGATTCCGATTGCGTGATTCCTCCGGGTTACATGGCCGCGGTACTGCATCGCTTGTCTACCGATTTCGTGGATGCGTTTGGCGGGCCGGACAAGGCGGATGCGGGCTTTTCGCCCATCCAAAAGGCCATCAATTACTCCATGACGTCATTTTTTACCACCGGCGGTATTCGGGGTGGGGGCGAAAAGCTTGACCGGTTCATGCCGCGCAGTTTCAACATGGGTATTTCAAGGGAGGTGTTTGAACAGACGGGCGGTTTTTCGACCATGCGCTTCGGCGAGGACATTGACTTAAGCCTACGCATCCTTTCGCTGGGGTTCAAGACAGCGTTGCTTCCGGAGGCCTACGTGTTTCACAAACGCCGCTCCAACTTAAAGCAGTTTTTCAAGCAAGTATACAATTCGGGCATAGCGCGCATCGTGCTGCACAAGAAGCATCCGGGTTCGCTCAAGTTGGTGCATCTCTTACCGGCTGCCTTCGTACTGGGCGTGTTGGGAATTCTACTTCTCTCTGTTTGTTGCTCGTTTTGGTGGCTGCTGTTGCTGGTTTTCTACAAGTTGGCGATTTTTGTGGACGCTTCAGTCAAGAATGCTTCGCTGCGTATTGGATTACTGGCGGTTGCTGCGAGTTTTGTACAACTCGGTGGTTACGGTTTGGGCTTTCTCGCCGCCTGTTGGAACATCCTCATCATCAAAAAGGAAGGTTACGTGGCCTTTATTGACAGCTTCTACCGCTGAAATTCCGTCCTGATAGTGAAAGTGGATTATTGAAAAATAAGTCGTTCCTTTGCGGCATACTAGTCTATATTCATGTTCTATATCGGCTATTTTTTTGTAACTATCAATGAATAAATGTCAGTAATTGGTTTTTTAATTCTCGGAATTGCTGTAGGTATATTATCCGGTTTATTCGGTATTGGGGGAGGTATTGCGATGGTACCTTCGCTGATTGCTTTTTTCGGTATGAATATTCTAGACGCCAATGCAACATCGTTGACGGCTATGCTGTTGCCAGTCGGTATTTTAGGCGTTATTTCATATTACAAAGCCGGACTGGTTAAAATTCGGGAATCTTTATGGATTGCAGTGGGATTGTTTTTGGGCTCGTTTGTCGGAGGTGAGTTTGCGGTCAATATTGACGAAAGCCTGTTGGCTAAGTTGTATGTCGGGATTCTGTTCTATATCGCGTTGAGTTACCTTGGCGTCTTTTCCTTTTTCAGGAATAAGAAAAAGCAGCAACCAATGGACGATGTGCCTGTGTCTAAACCTCTCTGGATGTATATTTTGGTGGGTATCGGTGCTGGGGTCTTTGCCGGTCTTTTTGGTAAAGGAGGCGGCATAGTTATTGTCCCATTGCTAGTCAGTGTTTTTCATTACGATCCAAAAGCGGCTGCGGCTACTTCATTGGCTGCTCTACAATTACCTGTTGGTCTGCCAAGTGTTATTATCTATGCAAATGATGGACATTTGAATATTCTATTTGCTGGCATAATCGCTCTTGGAATCTTGGTCGGAGCTTTAGTAGGATCAAAAATAGCAGTGAAACTCCCATCGAAACTATTCAAAAAGGTGTTCGCTGTATTTCTACTGGCTGTTGCAGTCTATATGGCCTCTAAATAAAGGTAGACTTTTTCTTGCCATCATTAAAGCGCTGATGCCAATCCATGAGAAAGAACGTTAAAATAGTCGTGCTGTCGGACAATCGGAGATTGGATGAAACAGTAGCATCAGAATACCATAACTGATAACCGATGAAAGAAATTGATGTCAAAGCGCGCGCTGAACAAGCGGTTGAGCACTTCAAGAATGGTTACAATTGCGCGCAGTCTGTAGCCATGGCTTATGCAGATCTCTATACTGTAGACGCTGAAACGGTTAAGCTCCTTGCTGCACCGTTTGGCGGAGGTATGGGCCGATTGCGTGAAGTCTGCGGCGCTGTAACGGGCATGTTCTTGATTTTGGGCCTGGAACACCCGCTTTCTAATCCAACTGACAAAGCGATTAAGGCTGCTTCCTATGCTGCTGTTCAACGGACAGGCTTGAATTTCAAGGAGAAGATGGGCAGTTATATCTGTGCGGATTTACTAAAGGTGGAAAGACAGCCTCAGTCACCAACTCCTGACGACAGGAATAGCGAGTATTATGCCAAACGCCCCTGCGCTTATTGTGTAGCGGTGGCTGCGGAAATTCTTGGAAAGGAGCTGATCAAATAAACCGGACTGATTACGAGGTGGAAGTTGTGCCTTATTCTGCAGCGTGGATGCGGTAGGTGCAGCGGCGCTCGCCGTGGGCAGCGTGATCGTCGCGGTTGACGGTAATCTTTTCGCCAAGGAGGCGACGGATGGTGTCAATTTCCGATTGGCAGAAACCGTTGCAGGCAGTAGCGGCAGTGCAGATGGGGCAGTGGTTCTCAATGAAGAGCCAGCCATTGTCCATGGGTTGCAGTTCGGCCATATAGCCTTCACGGGTGCGGGTATCGGCGAGGCGTTCCAGTTTTTCCTGCGTGGTAGGGGCGTTTTTCAAGACTTCGGTATAGCGTAGGTAATCTGTTTTTTGCTTGGCCTTTATTACCGTGTCCAACGCTTCCTGTCCAAGCAGGTTGCGGATGTTGGTGAGTAACTGGACGGCAAGGTTGGCGTGGTTGTCGGGGAAGCGCTTGTGACTTTTTTCAGTCAGTGCGTAGTGCAGGGTAGGACGTCCCACACCCTTGACCATAGCCGATGAGGTGACATACCCCTCTTCTTCCAGTTTGATCAAGTGCAATCGCATGCCTTCACCTGTCATGGAAAAGGTCGTGGCTAAAGCTTGAGCGGTTTGTGAGCCGTTCATTTTCAGGTGAAAAAGAATGTTGTCTTGCGTCTTGTTGGGGAACATGCTTGTAGCTGTCGATTGAACAAGTAAAAACTTGAAATATCAAACAAAGATACAAACTTTGTTTGAGTTTGTCAACGGGTGAG
>Ga0302288_1000681_pt1 | contig 25623 bp, 22 predicted proteins | sample III_Fen_N1_1_FD_194549 | JGI IMG/M metagenome (GOLD analysis project Ga0302288, IMG submission 194549) | Peat permafrost microbial communities from Stordalen Mire near Abisko, Sweden - III_Fen_N1_1 | ecosystem: Environmental > Terrestrial > Soil > Wetlands > Permafrost | place: Sweden: Abisko...
AGATACACGAACAACTGAGCCGGAAACCCAGGCCCCTTCCCACCATGCGCATGAATCCCGAACGCACCTCGATTTTCGATTTCGTTTACGAGGACTTTGCCCTTGAAAATTATAACCCGTACCCCCTCATCAAGGGTGCTGTCGCCGTATAAACCCACACTATGGAAACCGGAATCATTGTCGCAATAGCCAACAACAGTGCCATTGGAAAAGATAACAAACTGTTGTGCCACCTTCCCAACGATTTAAAACACTTCAAGGAAATCACCTTGGGGCATACGGTCATCATGGGTAGAAACACTTTTTTCTCCCTGCCAAAAGGCGCGTTGCCTCAACGGCGTAATATCGTGCTGACGTTTGACGACGAAACATTCGAAGGCTGCGAGACTGCTCGATCGGTCGAAGATGCCCTCGCCCTATGCGCCAATGACGAAAAAGTGTTCTTCATCGGGGGTGCCTCTATTTACGAACAAACCTACCCCATCGTTGACACGCTTTACCTGACATTTATCCACCACACCTTTGAAGCAGACACGTTTTTCCCTGCAATTGACTTCAAAAAATGGGAGAAAACAGGTTCCGAACACCATCCGGCCTCGACCGATTGTCCTTACAGTTACACGTACGAAAATTTTTCACGCATAAAAGGAACATCCAACAAATGAAACACCTTACCACATGCGCATTGGCTCTGCTCATTAGCATGACCGCGCTGTCCCAGTCCGTTCCAACCATCCAGTTCGAGAGCCGACTTCATGACTTTGGAAACATCAAGGAAGACATCAAGGAGGCCACATATACCTTCACGTTCAAGAACTCGGGCAAATCCCCGTTGATCATTCAACGGGCCATCTCTTCCTGCGGCTGCACGACGCCCGAATTCACCAAGGAACCCATCGTTCCGGGAGGATCCGGCACGGTCAGGGTGACCTACAACACTGAGGGCCGGCCCAATGAGTTTCTCAAAACCATCACCGTTTACAGCAACGATCCCAACAACTCCGTAGTCATCCTGACCATCAAGGGCAACGTCGTACCCAACGAAGACAACGTTGAGCAGAGCTATCCCCGCAACATGAACGGTTTGCGGTTGGAGAAAACCCTGGTTTCCATTCTGGATGCCACCACGGGCAGTATTCGGAACGATAAGATCAACATCGTCAACACAACGGCCAATACGCTAAAACTAAGTTTTAGAAACGTTCCCTCCCACATCAGGGTGGTAGCGTCCGACACAGAACTCAAACCTGGAAAAAAGGGCAGCATCACCGTTTCCTACCTAGCCTCCCAAGCAAAGGATTACGGACGCAAGGAAGATGCCTTTTTGGTGATCATCAACAACAACGTGAAAGCCAGTGCCAAGAATGTCATTCAGGTGAGTGCCTACATTACCGAGGATTTTTCGAAACTGACGGATAGTCAACTAAAGAACGCGCCTATTGGGACATTATCGACCAACCGGATCAACCTGGGTCAACTGAAACAAAACGAACAAAGAACCCAGTTCGTCACCTTGACCAATACCGGTAAAACCCCGTTAATCATCCGAAAAGTAGTGCCCGAATACGACGGTCTAAAACTCATTCCGGAAAAAGCCGTGATACCCGCCGGAAAAGCCATCAAGTTGAAGGTACTGTTCAATACCGGCACCTTCAGTGGCAGCGTCGTGCAACGGGCGACCCTTTTTACCAACGATCCCAAGAACAGCCTTACCCGTCTCTTTGTCACCGCACAGGTGTCACCATCAAACTGACAGCCACTTTTCCGGCATGAAGCATCTCGAAAACGACCCACACTATAAAGGCCTGTCGGTGCAAAAAGGCATCGAACAACCGCCCATCGTGAACCCGTATCGCAGTACACGGCTCAAGAAAAAAAACTATACTGCCGACGAGTTTGTTGATGGAATCCTGAAGGGTGACCGGGTCGTGTTGAGCCAAGCTGTCACCTTAGTGGAAAGTGCGCGTCCAGACCACCAGGAAAAAGCACAGAAAATCATTGAGAAATGCCTGCCCTACACAGGCAAGTCCATACGAGTGGGCATCACCGGAGTACCGGGTGCCGGCAAAAGCACCTCGATCGAGGCGTTTGGCATGAACCTCATCGAAGCGGGCAAAAAACTGGCCGTATTGGCCATCGACCCCAGCAGCGAACGCTCTAAAGGCAGTATTCTGGGCGATAAAACGCGCATGGAACAGCTCTCCGTACAGGAAAATGCCTTTATCCGTCCTTCTCCTGCAGCCGGATCGCTTGGCGGGGTGGCTAGAAAAACACGAGAAACCATCGTCTTGTGCGAGGCGGCCGGTTTCGATACCATTTTTGTGGAAACGGTGGGCGTGGGTCAATCTGAAACAGCGGTCCACTCCATGGTTGATTTTTTCTTGCTGATCCAAATCACCGGGGGTGGCGACGAGTTGCAAGGCATAAAGCGGGGCATCATGGAAATGGCAGACGGTATTGTGATCAACAAGGCAGACGGAGACAATATTCCCAAGTCACTGGTAACGCAAACCCAGTACAAAAATGCGTTGCAACTTTTCCCACTCAGCGATTCAGGGTGGAAACCTCCGGTACTCACCTATTCCGGAAAAACAGGTACCGGTGTAAAAGAAATCATGGAGATGGTGAACGAATACATGGCGTTCACACAAAATAACGGATTTTTCCGTCACAAGCGCGCCACCCAGTCACGTTACTGGATGTACGAATCCATCAACGAACACCTGCGCAACCACTTTTACCAAAATAAGAAAATCCAAGCCCTGCTGGCGCAAAAAGAGGCCCAGGTGCTCAACGAGGAAATCAGTTCCTTCGCCGCCGCCCAGGCCTTATTAGATGCCTATTTCAAGGGATAACGGTTGTCAAATTGACAACACATTCAGCACCTTCATCAGTTCAGGATCGATGGGTTTGTCCTTTTTGATGGCTTTGCTGAAGGGTATTGCCACCACCTTGTCGTTTTCAATTCCCAGCAAGATATTGCGTTGCCCGTCAATGAGAGCCTCGATGGAAGCTTCCCCCAATCGACTGGCCAAGATGCGGTCGTAAGCCGTTGGCGACCCACCGCGTTGCACATGACCCAAGATCACAACACGCACGTCGTATTCCGGATACTCTTTCTTGACACGATCAGCTAAATGAATGGCTCCTCCTGTCTTTTCGCTCTCGGCTACCAACACAATGCTGCTGCTCTTGGATTTGCGGAACCCTTTCTTGATCAATTCCTCAAGTTGGTCCACTTCCGTGGTCATCTCGGGTATGATGGCTGCTTCTGCTCCCGAAGCAATGGCACCGTTTAATGCCAGAAAACCGGCGTCACGACCCATAACCTCGATAAAAAACAACCGCTCGTGTGAGGTCGCCGTATCGCGGATTTTATCAACAGCATCCAAAATAGTGTTGAGCGCCGTATCATACCCAATGGTGGAATCCGTACCGAAAATATCGTTGTCGATGGTACCGGGTATACCCACAATGGGAAAATTATACTCAGAAGCAAAAATGCGGGCACCTGTCAGGGTACCGTCACCTCCGATTACAACCAATGCGTCGATAGCTTCCTTCTTTATTATGTCGTACGCCTGCGCCCGACCTTCAGGTGTTTTAAACTCCTCACAACGAGCCGTTTTAAGGATCGTTCCACCTTGCTGAATGATGTTACTGACGTTTTGTGTCTTAAATTCAACAATCTCGCCGGTAATCAACCCCTTGTACCCTCTGTAAATGGCCTTGACGGACAAACCGTTATAAATAGCCGTCCGTGTGACCGCGCGAATGGCGGCATTCATGCCCGGAGCGTCTCCACCCGAGGTTAGCACACCAATTGTTTTGATAGTACCCATTTTTTCAATCTATTACGTAAAATAAACCCAAAAAAAACCTACAGCAAAAATACACATTTATCGAGTAGCTAATCGATTCTCAACTGTATTTTTTACCAATTCCATCAACCAGTAGGGTGTTGATGTCGCACCGCAAATGCCGATGCGTTCCGACTGTTCAATCATATATGGCTCAATATCCTGTACGTCAGTAATAAAATAGGTATGTTCATTCACTTCCCGACAGGCGTCAAACAAGGCCTTTCCATTGGAGCTTCTGGCGCCGCTCACGAACAGAACACAGTCAAATCGGATCGCAAATTCCCTAAGATGGGGCAAGCGGTTGGCTACTTGGCGACAAATAGTGTCGTGATGGATAAACGAAACACCGGGTTGCATCCGGCCCGATATATAAGTCACCAATTCCCTGAACTCATCCAGCGATTTGGTGGTTTGTGAATACAACACAATGGGTTTGGAAAAATCCAGGCGTTCGGCATCCTGTACGTGTTCGATGACGATGGCCGAATTGGCTGTCTGTCCGTTCAGGCCAATCACCTCGGCGTGGCCAGCCTTGCCAAAAATGACCAACTGGGTTCCCGAACCCAGGCTCGTCTCATAATCCTTTTTAATCCGTTTTTGCAATTCCCTCACCACCGGACAGGTGGCGTCAATCAATCGGATGTTCCGACGCTTGGCCAGTTCGTAAGTGGACGGGGGTTCTCCGTGCGCCCTGAACAACACATCTACGTTGTCGAGCGTTTCCAACTCCCGGCGTGTAATGGTTCGCATACCCTTTTGTTCCAAGCGATCAATCTCACAGTTGTTGTGAACAACATCGCCCAGACTGTACAGGGGCAATCCTGTGGAAAGGAAGTCTTCGGCCTTATCAATGGCCTTGACCACACCCATGCAGAAGCCGGAACGATCGTCAATCTCAATGTAGGCCATTTCGTTTTCTATCTACCAGATTTATCAACCACGCATCTTGTTGCTCGATGGTGAGGTTGCCGTTGTCGAGTTCCACCGCATCGTCGGCTTTCCGCAGGGGACTGACAGCCCTATTCTGATCGAGCTCGTCCCGTTGACGGATGTTTTCAATTATTGCCTCGAAAGAGGCAGCTTGCCCTTTTTCCACCAATTCGTCAAAGCGCCGTTTGGCCCGAACCTCAGCATCGGCTGTTACAAATATTTTCACCTCAGCATTCGGGAAAACCACCGTACCGATATCCCTACCATCCATCACCACGCCTCCAGTTACACCAGCCTTGCGTTGCAGGGCCACTAACGTTTCCCGTACGAAAGGCAGGGCACTAACCCGACTCACAGCGTTCGACACTTCAAGGGAACGAATGGCACGCTCAACATTTGATCCGTTCAGGTAGGTGGACGATTGTCCGTTTTCCGCCGTCACAAACTCGATGGTCAATGCCGACATGCGTTGTTGCAAGCCGACCTCATCAACGTTGCCGTCTTTGATAAGCCCCTCGCGCAGACAATATAAACTCACCGCCCTATACATGGCGCCACTATCGATATACGTGTAACCCAACTTTTGCGCCAGGCTTTTAGCCATGGTGCTTTTTCCACACGAAGAAAAGCCATCAATGGCTATGGTCAATGGTTTCATTTGATTCCAAATACGGATGTGTTAAACGATAGGGTCATCAAAAGGGAATTACCTCCTGCGTGGTATTTAGCGTACGAGGCTCCAGCCGTCAGTTGCTTAATATGAAGCAACATACCTGTTGTGAATCCACCAAAAAAAGTACGTTGATCAATACCCAATTCCCGAACCCGTCTGTAGTTATAGCCCAAACTGAACTGAACCTGTTCTGAAGGAATAAAATCGACGCCTCCCACCAACCGGCAGAAAAGCTGTTCGGCCAGGTTCAGGTCGTGGACACCGGCATCACCCAAATAGGAGAAACTGGGTTGACTCAGGTTTCTGGCCGTCAGATTAAAACGCAGCGGAGCATGTGCCAATTTTTTCGAAACACCCAACTTGATGTCCCAAGGCAACGGCTCGTAGGTTCCATCGTAGGAGGAAAGTTGGGAACCCAAATTTGTGACGCTCATGCCGGCTGACAACAACCCGTCGGGCTGCTCGTAGTAAACGCCTAGGTCCACGCCCACGGCTGTCGATGTATAGACATCCAGCACGGAATAAATCAGGTTGAAGCTACCCCCAGCTCTCCAGGTTGGTGACAGTTTCCAGGCATACGTACCCGTTACAACCATGTCCTGAGCCGAGGTTTCTCCCAACAGTTCGTTGGTCTCCGACGTCCAAGGCATGGAGCCATAGTCGATGTACCGTATGCCGGCCATCCAACGGCTCTTCTCATCGATGTCCCTGCAATAAGATACCGAAGCTGTATTGATGTCGGCCATGTAATTCATGTATCCGAATGCCACCTGTCCGGCCAGGGATGGGCCCAAAAGGGCTGGATTGTGGTACACCAAGTTGAGGTCGGCCACAGGTGAAGAAACCACTTGGCCACCATTTGATGCCGCTACCACGGAGACTGGCAGTTCTAAAAAGGGGAAAAGACGCTCGCCGGTTTGTCCAAACACTCCCAAGGGAAGTGACAAGGTCAGGATGAAAATGCGCGCTGTCCGAAGCATAGGCAGGTTGTCTATTGATTTCCAAAGATACACAGAAAAGTGACGTCTGTGTTTGATTTTACACCTTGAATGCCTATTTTTGACTGTAAATACTGAACCGAATGGCCCAACATACCCCCGATGAACTGCTTGCCCTTGTCAACACCGCCATCGAGGCCCTAAATCTTGAGCAGCAACCTACGCGTCTGTACGAACCCATCCGATATACATTGTCCATGGGGGGAAAACGTATCCGTCCTGTGATGTGCCTGACGTCCTGTGAGCTGTTTGGTGTCCAGCCCGAACAAGCATTGCCGGCCGCCCTTTCCTTGGAATTGTTTCACAATTTCACCCTACTCCACGACGACATCATGGACAAGGCCGAGAAACGCCGCAACAGGGACTGCGTCCATATCAAATGGAACGAGAATGTGGCCATCCTGTCGGGTGATGCCATGCAGATCATGGCCTTCGACTGCCTGAAAGGATTGCCCGATTCGGCATTGCGGGAAAGCCTCACCTTGTTCAACCAAACGGCATTGGAAGTCTGCGAAGGACAGCAGTTTGACATGGACTTCGAGCAAGACACGCAGGTCACGGAAGTTGACTACCTGAATATGATCCGTCTGAAAACCGGTGTCTTATTGGCTGCCAGCCTGAAGTTGGGCGCCATTGCAGCCGGTGCCAAACCAGCCGATGCGGACAAACTGTATGAAATGGGCATTCACATCGGCATCGCTTTCCAGCTTCAGGACGACCTGCTTGATGTCTATGGTGACACCGCTACCTTTGGAAAAAACATAGGCGGCGACATCACGACCAATAAAAAAACATTCTTGCTAATACAAGCCCTTAAGCGGGCAGACCCGGCCACACGCGCCGAATTGTTGCGGTGGATTTCGGCTGAATCGCCCAATCCTGAGGTCAAAATAGCAGCCGTTACGGCCATCTACGACAAAACACGCGTGAAGGAAAGTTGCCAAGAAGAAATGGAACACCATTACCGCAAGGCGCTCGACAGCCTGGAAGCTGTCTCTCTACCGTCAGCGCGCAAGGAACCCCTGCTGCGCATTGCTTCTCAACTGATGAAACGCAACTCATAGTAACACACCATGCCGTACAGACGCTTGCCCAACACCGACCAGTCGCGCATCCGCGCCATCACCACCGCACTCGAACAGTGCGGCTCCAATGTCGATTCCGGGCTGGTGATTGACGAGAAAACCCTGAAAGAAGCCAGCACTTTTCTGCCTTCCTTTGAGCATGCCCAACACGACTACCTCCTCTCCCTGGAAAAACAAAAGGTAGCCAGCAAGAAGTACTACAACCAGCTGCGTATGGCCCGTCTGTATATTTCTCATTTTATCCAGGTGCTGAACTTCTGCGTCCTTCGTACCGAGATAAAGCGGGAAAATAAAAAGCTCTACGGCCTCGAACCTGACGTCCATACGGTTCCCGACCTAAACTCGGAAACGGCCATCCTTTCCTGGGGCGAGAAAATCATCAAGGGAGAAAGAGATCGCATTGCTGCCGGGGGACCTCCCATTTACAACCCGACCATTGCCAAGGTGACCGTGTACTACGAAGTTTTCCGCGACATCTGCATCGATCAGAAAATGCATCAAAAAAACACCAATCGATTTTTGGACCAGTTGGCCTCCATGAGGCATGAAGGTGACGTCATCATCCTGGACATCTGGAACCAGGTGGAAGCTTGTTTCGAACGAGAATCAGAGAAAAGACGCCTGGAACTGTGCGAGCAGTACGGCGTTCGTTATTACCTGAGAAAAAGCGAGAAATCAGATGATTGACACCCACGCGCACCTCTACCTGGATGCGTTTGATGAAGATCGTGAGGCTGTGGTGGAACGATGCCGATTGGCCGGAATCCGTGAAATCTGGTTGCCCGGCATACATGCCGACAGCCTGCACTCGATGGATATCCTATCTGGCGGTCACCCCGGATACTTTCGCCTGTTCGCCGGCCTTCATCCCTGCGAGATTGAAGCCGATTTTCACGAACAACTTTCACGTATTGCTACAGCCATCGAATCGGGACGTTACGCCGGCATCGGTGAAATCGGACTCGACCTTTACTGGGACAAGACCCACCTTGCCGAACAAATCGAAGCCCTGACCTTCCAGCTCGACCTGGCCCTGCGCTTTGGCTTACCTATTATCCTGCACGTCCGCGATGCCTTCGATGAAATCCTTCCCCTAATCCGGTCGTATTATGGACGTGGACTCCGCGGCATCTTCCACAGCTTTGCCGGCACCCTCGACCAAGCACTTGAACTGACCGAGCAAGGATTCTTGCTGGGCATCAACGGTAGCGTCACCTTCAAGCGTTCGTTTCTAGCTACCTTCCTCAACCAATTGCCACTCACGTCGCTGGTCACCGAGACCGACTGTCCTTACCTTTCACCCGTGCCCTTGCGCGGCAAACGCAACGAACCGGCCAACATTCCCCTCATCATCCAATTCATGGCCGACTGCTACCAACTGCCAGCCGCCGACATCCGCTCCCACTGCCTAACCAACGCGTTAGGTTTGTTCGCCGCCTCCAAAAAAGTCGTTGCAGGTTAGAAATAACTTTCGTACATTTGCGTCCGCATTTGGGGAAATCAACCGCCCCCTTTTGCATAAGGAGAGATGCTCGAGTGGTTGAAGAGGCACGCCTGGAAAGCGTGTGTACCTCTAAAGGGTACCGCGGGTTCGAATCCCGCTTTCTCCGCTTTTAAGCAAAAAGAGACCTAATCAGGCCTCTTTTTTTTAGGCCTGTAGGTCAACTTCTGCGCAGGTTAACATCCATAATTGTCAGATAATCTATTAGTTAATAATTTATCTGGTTATTGTCATGTATCAAACATATGCATTACAATTTATGGTAGCATCTTCAAAAGAAGCGAAGGTTGGCATTGCCCCACTGTTGATGAGTATTATTGTCAACAAAAAACGTGTATGTATAATGAAGATTCAAACAGACTTATTTGCACAGGAGATCGCCCTATCTGCCCAAAGAGTTAAAGACTGTTTTAACGGGATACAAATTAACAAGCAATGGGGTTTACTTGAGTTATACCATAACCTTGAATTGAGTAAAATGGTTGTGTAAGTTTCCCTAAAAATAAAAACGTATACATTACTTTATAGACCAAGAATGTACATGATCATTCTTGATAATTCTGAAAATGAAAATTACCTATAATCATTGAGTTATCACTATTAAGCACTAAGTTTGTCATGTCCTTATACTTCTAACCATGAAAAAGATAGTTGTAACATTGTTTTTATCCTTTTTATTGTTGAATGTTACTGCTGAAACAATATTTAATTCTGGCGGTATAAATTATAAAACTACTTCTGATAATACTGCTGAAGTGACAAATGGAGGAATAAATTCAGGGGATATTGTAATTCCAGAAACGGTATTGTATTCAGGTTTTACCTATAATGTTACATCAATTGGAACATCTGCTTTTCGTAGTTGTACTGACTTAACATCAATAACCATTCCATCATCTGTTACATCAATTGGAACATCTGCTTTTTCTGATTGCACTAGCTTGACTTCTATAACCATTCCATCATCTGTTACATCAATTGGAACATCTGCTTTTTCTGATTGCACTAGCTTGACTTCTATAACCATTTCCTCAGGTGTCACATCAATTGAAACATCTGCTTTTTCTGGTTGTACAGGCTTAACTTCAATAACCATTCCCTCATCTGTTACATCAATTGGAACAACTGCTTTTTCTGATTGCACTGGCTTGACTTCTATAACCATTTCCTCAGGTGTCACATCAATTGGGAATTTTGCTTTTTTGCGTTGTGCTGGCTTAACAACAATTACTTTTCCCTCATCTGTCACATCAATTGGAGGAGGGACTTTTTATGGTTGTACTGGCTTAACAACAATTTTCATTCCCTCAAGTGTAGTATCAATTGGATATCAAGCCTTTTATGGTTGTACAGGTCTAACTTCATTAACCATTCCATCAAGTGTTACATCAATTGGCAAAGATGCATTTTTAAATTGTTCAGAGTTGAAGCAATTTATTGTAGATAGTGATAATCCTAGTTACTCTTCATTAGAAGGTGTACTATTTAACAAAGTAACGGATACTATTATTCAATACCCAAATAGAAAATCCTCACATTATACCATTCCCTCATCTGTTAAATCAATTGGAGATTATGCTTTTTATGGTTGTATGGGCTTAACATCACTAACCATTCCATCATCTGTAACATCAATTGGAGCATATGCTTTTTATCAATGTGGTTTAACCTCACTCACCATTCCCTCGTCTGTCACAATAATTAGAGCTTATGCTTTTTCTGGTTTTTCTGGCTTAACATCAATAACTATCCCCTCATCTGTCACATCAATTGGACAAGCCGCTTTTGAAGATTGTACTGGCTTAACTTCAATAACCATTCCCTCATCTGTCACATCAATTGGGGATTTTACTTTTCGCAGTTGTACAGGCTTAACATCAATAACTATCCCCTCATCTGTCACATCAATTGGACAAGCCGCTTTTGGTAATTGTACTGGCTTAACTTCAATAACCATTTCCATATCTGTCACATCAATTGGAACATCTGCTTTTTCTGGTTGTACAGGCTTAACTTCAATAACCATTCCCTCATCTGTCACATCAATTGGAAGTAATGCTTTTTCTGGCTGTACAGGATTAATAGATTATTTAGTGGATAGTCATAATAGTAATTACTCTTCAATTGAGGGAGTGCTATTTAACAAAGACAGGACAACGCTTATTGCTTATCCAAATAATAAATCCTCACAGTATGTCATTCCCTCATCTGTCACATCAATTGGATATGCCGCTTTTACTGATTGTACAAGTTTAACATCAATTTCTATTCCGTCATCTCTCACATCAATTGGGGATTATACTTTTTCTGGTTGTACAGGTCTAACGTCAATTTCTATTCCGTCATCTGTCACATCAATTGGAAAATGGGCTTTTCGTAGTTGTACAGGCTTAACTTCAATAACCATTCCCTCATCTGTCACATCAATTGGAGAGTATACTTTTTTCTATTGTATAGGGTTATCAGAAATTCATTGTCAAATAGAGACGCCTCTGCCTATTTCGAATACTGTCTTTAATAATGTTGATAAAAGCACATGCAAACTTTATGTTCCAAGAGGTTCATCTGGTTTATATTTTGCAGCACTTGTCTGGGGTGATTTTACAAACATCATTGAAGAGGATGTTACTGTTGGAGGTATTAAATATAAGATTACTTCTATAAACACTGTCGAAGTGATATCTGGAGGAATAAATACAGGGGATATTGTAATTCCAGAAACGGTATTGTATTCAGGTTTTACCTATAATGTCACATCAATTGGAAAAACGGCTTTTTCTGGTTGTAATAACTTAACCTCAATAACCATTCCATCAGGTGTCACCTCAATTGGATATCAAGCTTTTTCTGGTTGTACAGGATTAATAGAATATTTAGTGGACAGTAATAATAGTATTTACTCTTCTTTCGAAGGAGTTTTATTCAACAAAGACATGGATACTCTTATTGCTTATCCATATAATAAATCACCAAAGTATACTATTCCATCATCTGTCACATCAATTGGAGAATGGGCTTTTTATGATTGCAAAGGCTTAACATCAATAACCATTCCCTCATCTGTCACATCAATTGGAGATTATGCTTTTTATGGTTGTACAGGTTTAACAACAATAACCATCCCATCATCTGTTAAATCAATTGGGCAAGAAGCTTTTCATAAATGTTCTGGCTTATCCTCAATAACCATCCCGTCATCTGCATCATCAATTGGAGAATGGGCTTTTGCTAGTTGTAAAGGTTTAACCTCACTAACCATCCCCTCATCTGTCATATCAATTGGAGAATGTGCTTTTTATGGTTGTACTGGCTTATCAGAAATTCACTGTCAAATAGTGACGCCACTGCCCATAACGAGTTCTATGTTGTATAATGTTAACAAAAGCACATGCAAACTCTATGTTCCAACGGGTTCATCTGGTCTTTATAGAGCAGCACTTGTTTGGGGTGATTTTGCGAACATAATTGAAGAGAATGCAACAGCTGTCAAAGACGTTATTTCAAATGACATATCTGTTTATACCGAACAAAATGACATTGTTGTCAAAGGTATAGATGTCGGAGAAACCATCTTAGTTTATACCACTTCGGGAGTTCTAGTGAAAGCAGTCAAGACAACTAATGATGTTAGGATACCCATTGGTACTGGTCAGATATATCTGGTTAAGGCTGGTGGCAAAACATTTAAGGTTGTAACCAAGTAGCCAAATAGACCATTAAAGGGGTAGCTTACACGTTCCGCTTTCTCCGCAACAATTTCCTTTTCATCCCCCACACACACCATAGGATTGACGTTCTTTACTTGTTACTTATTGTTTTTCCAGTTAGTTTATTTTTCCATTTTTCGATAATGGTATACATCACCGGCACTAAAACAAGTGTAAATATCAAAGAACTTGTTAAACCACCAATTATAACCCAAGCCATACCACTTTTTGTCTCGGAGCCTGCGGCCTTTGAAAGAGCCATAGGCAACATACCCAAAATCATGGCAAATGTGGTCATCAGAATCGGGCGTAAGCGTTCACGACCAGCTGAGATGAGGGCTTCTCTTACCGACACTCCTTTTACTTTTTCTTGATTTGTAAAGTCAACAATAAGTATGGCATTTTTAGCCACCAAGCCCAAAAGCATAATTATACCTAAAATGGTAAACAGATTGATGGTTTTCAACGTGAGTGCCAGTGCCAAAATTGCCCCAATGATAGCAACGGGTAGCGAGAATAAAACAACAAAAGGATATACTAGACTTTCGTACAATGCCACCATAATCAAGTACATCAATAGAATAGCCAATCCAACAGCCAGAAATAAACTTGCAAACGCGGAGTTTTGACTTTTCCCCATACCAGCTTCCACTATTTGTACTCCAGCTGGTAGTTTTACTGTTGACAGTTTTTCCTTTACTTCAGCGCTTACGGTCCCCGATGCACGACCAGCTACAACTGCATTTACTGTGATTGAGTTAAGCCTGTCTTTTCTTTCCAATACCGATTGGCTTGACGTTTCCGTAATGTCGGCTATGGCTGCCAATGGTACGACTGCGCCTCGGGAATTATACAGATTAAATTCCCTTACGTCTTGCACACTCTTCGCGTTGGCTTCATCTAATTGAAGGTTGATGTCATATTCTTCTCCATTATCTTTAAACTTGGTATTATTATTACCACTAAAAGCATATTGAATCGCACTTCCTACTTCATTTATTGTTACACCATACACAGCCATCTTTTCGCGGTTGAGAACCACAGATACTTGAGGTTTCGATTCCTTGGTGCTGTATTGTACATAATCAGTTCCCGGCGTTTTTTCCATAATTTTTTTAACGATTGTTGCCACTTTCATTATGGAATCTCGATTTGTTCCTTCAACAGCCATTTGAACGTCAAAATTTGCATTACCGGTCATGCCAACCGTTTTAATGGTGGGTTTCACACCCGGTACTAGCATAATTTCTTCCCTAATCATTCGTCCAAATTCGACGGTACTCATGGTACGTTTATTGACTTCTGTCAACATTATTGATATTTCAGCAAGATTGCTATTTGACGAAGAACTACCCATTGCGCCTGATTGAGTACCCACATTTGAAAAAACATTTACCACTTCAGGATGTTTCATAATGATACCTTCAACCTGAGCTATTTTAGCATTCGTTTCTTTTAATGGAGTATTTCCTTTGAGGTCAATTTGTATATTTAATTCGCCACGGTCTGACTGTGGCATTAATTCTGTCCCTACAAATCCCGCAGGAACTAATGCAATGCTGCCTATAATAAGAACTGTTACAATTACTATCACGGAACGCTTATGATTTAACGCTATGTTAAGTATGTGCGTGTAAAATTCACGAAAGTTGTCAATAAGTGATTCAAACCAAAGATTCATCTTTCCCCACCATGTGTTTTTAGTAAGGTGTGTAAGCGCTCCCCAGCGAGATGCCAACAAAGGTGTAAGTGTAAAGGCAACCAGCAAACTCATCAATGTAGAGAATACCACCACAAAAGCATATTCTCTTACAATGTTTCCAATCATACCGCTAACTAAACCAAGAGGTAGAAATACCACTACGTCCACCATAGTAATAGCTAAAGCAGTAAAACCTATTTCGTTACGACCTTCCAACGCAGCGGTAAGTTTGTTTTTCCCCATCTCCATGTGACGGTAGATATTTTCCAAGACCACAATACTATCATCGACCAGGATGCCCACCACCAATGAAAGGCTCATTAAACTCATCATGTTGAGGGAAAAATTAAATGCCCACATCAACATAAATGTTGGTATAATAGCCGAAGGCAAGGCCACCAAAACAAATGAAGAACTGCGAAAACTATGCAGAAAGAAAAGCATAACAAACGCAACAATAATAATAGCAAGCATTAAATCGTCCACTACAGCGTTCACAGAAGCCTGAGTGTAAATGGATTGGTCTGAAGCAATATGGTAGTTGAAATTTTCAGCCGCATACGTTTTTTTCAGTTCATCAGCACGTTCAGCTGCAAGGTGGCAAACATCTACCGTATTCGCATCGCTTTGTTTTTTTATTTGTATACCAATCGCCGGTTCTCCATTTAATCTGTTAAGGGTCGTTACGCGTTCTTTCCCATCTGTTATAGAAGCAACATCTTTCAGCAGAATACGGCTTCCGTTCTCTCCCTCCCTGATTACTATATTACGTAATTGTTCTACTGTTTTTACTTTTGCATTCAAATCAAGTGAGTATCTGTTTATTTTATCTTCAATCTTTCCACCCGGAAAAGAAGCTCCACTTGCAGCAACTGCTGTGTTGACATTTAATAAAGAAAGCTTATACGCTTTCAATTTATTGTTGTCAATGTCTATATTAATTTGTCTTTGTGTACCCCCAATAATAGTTACATCCGAAACACCAGGAATGTTGGTCAGAACTGGTTTAATTTCCTTTTCTACCAAATCATAAAGTTTTGTATCGCTTAAGTTGGAACTGACACTCATTTTAAAAATTGGCATATCATCTGTACTCATCCTGCTTACCACAGGCTCATCGACACCATCTGGTAAAGATGACAGTATTGTTTTCACTTTTCGTTCCGCATCCAATTGTGCATCGCTGGATTTAACACTGCTAAGTAATTCTATTGAGATGGATGACGAGCCTTCCTGAGAAGTGGAACTTATCGCATCTATTCCTTCAACCGAAGAGAGCGCGTCTTCCAATGGTTTTGTAATGCTCGTGAGAACTTCTTCCGGCGAAGCACCTCTATAGGTTGTACTAACCGTTATCATATTTGTTGTAAACTTAGGCAACAAATTAAGACTTAGAGAGTTGTATCCTATAAAACCAAAAAGTATTAATGTTACAAATAGTACTGTTATAAGTAACGGCCGTTTTATTGCTAGTTCTGTAATACTCATTGTATGCTTTTTATTTTATTAACAGTCATGTCCTTATTTACTATCGTGTTTCAATAATTTCAGCTTTGGTGCCATTTGATAAGTTGATTTGCCCACTTGTCACGACCATTTCACCCGGAGACAACCCTTTTTTAATTTCTATATAATCACCGGATTCAAGTCCCACGATTAATTTTCGTTCTTCAACTGTTCCGTTTTTAAACACATACACCAACGGATTTTTCACGCCTTCTGCTAATGCGTTTTTTTGTATCATTAGCATTTTTTGTTGAGTAGACATCCCTTGAAATTCCACGTTGATGTATATACCCGATTTTAATTGTACTGAACTGTTATTTACAATGTCTATGCGAACAATGTAATTGTGGTTTTCATCTCCCTTGGGGCTAATGAAATTGACAATCCCTGAGAATGTTGTTTCAGGATAAGCATCGGAAGTTATAATCGTCTTTTGTCCTTTTTTGATATTTGATAGCTGACTTTCAGGCACATTCACCTCCGCTTTCATCGATTGGGTATTGATAATGGTCGCAATCGTAGTTCCAGTATTTACATACTCACCTGCAATTTTTTGTTTCTCTACTACGATGCCGTTTGTCGGTGCAATAATAGTGGCGTGCTTGATTTGCGTGCGCAGTTGAGCTGCCTCCAGTTTTTTTGAATCGAGGTCATATTTGGCATCCGAAACTGCATTTGCATTCGTTGCATCTCCGGCAGCAAGTACTTTTTTTCTTTCGTAATCTGCGCTGAGTTTATTGATTGAAAGTTCGACGGCTTCCAATTTTTGTTGGGCCTCAACAACATCAATCTGACCAATCACCTGTCCCTTCCTTACATTTGTTCCTAAATCGATGTTGAGAGTGGTAATCTTCCCCGATGTTTCTGCTGCTATATCGGCATCTTCGTCAGCAATAACGGTAGCTGGCTGTGAAAAGGAACCATCAATGGTTTTATACGAAACACGATCAACAAGTACTTTTACGGCGATAGCACTTCTGTCAATCGGCTTTTCAGACTCATTCAGTTTTCCTTTATTTAAAAACAACCCAATAATGATAGTAATGGGTATCAGAGCGATTACTACGATCGTCAAGATTCTTTTTTTATTCATTTGATGTTATTTTATTTCGTTTACGAATTGTGTAATAGTTCCTGTATTCTTGTAATAACTTAATTGAGCAGTCAGATAATCCAGTAAAGACGTTGTATAGTTCGTTCTTGCTTCCTTGTAAGAATAGTCAGCATCCAATAAGGAGGTAAGCGTCGCTGTACCTTCCCTGTATTCTACCGTTGATGCCTCCATCATCTCTGTAGCAAGTTGTAAGTTTTCTTTGGCCTTTTTTAGGTTCGTATACGAACTCATAATGCTCGTTGATGCATTTTCAATAGTAAGCAAATAGGATTGTTTATTCAATTCATTTGTAAGCTCTAAGGACGAAACACTTAATTTGCTTTGTGTAAACTGGCTTTGTTTTTTAAATCCACTAAACAGCGGAATAGATGCTTTTACCCCAATCACAGAGTAATCATACCAGTCACCTAGTGTCGAATTAAAACTAGAACCATAAGAATTGCCACCATATTTAGCATATAGTGACAAGGTGGGAAAGTATGCTGTTTTTTTCTGTTTAAGATCCAACCTCTTTACGTCCAGATTCTTTTGGTCGATTCTCCTATCAATCAACATGTTGACATCAGCCGTTTTTAAACCAATACTTGACGGCATGTCTTTCATATTCATGTCTGCAACGCTGTCCTCAACACTAATATCAACTTCAATGTCCATACCAATGCTGTTTTTGAGCTTGTTCAATGCTAACGTATATGAACTGTTATTGGATTCAATTTCAAATTGAACATTGTTGTAATTGACTCTGGCTCTGTTGTATTCACTTTTTTTCTCCTCACCTTGATCGTAACGTAACTTTAGAATGCTTACCATAGTTTTATACAGCTTTTCGCTCTCCCGCAATAGTTTTCCTTTTTCAGCATACGTAAGCACCTCATAATAGACTGAAGCCGTATTATAAATGAGCGCTTCATTCTCCTTCAGCAAATTCAGATCGGCAATCTCCTTATTAACCTTTGATAATTTAATGTCAAGCGATGCGCTTCTGTCAAATAGCTTTTGATCCAATTGTACATAAGCCGTATTGCTGATCTTTTTACCCATCTGTAACTTTGTCTCTTCTGTTGAAAAGGATCCGGCAGGCATCACAGTTGTTGCCAGTTTGAGATTATAATCCATCCCGACATTTCCTGAAATAGATGGTAAAAGAGCGGATCGGCTCTCGCGGATCTTTTCTTCTGCTGATTTGGCCGAATTTTTATAAATAGTACTATTGGGATGATGTTGTAGGGTATAATTAATACATTCCTTTAATGACAATGTCTGATTTTGTGCAATTATCCGACCCGACAAGAAGAATAGCAACGATAGCATCAAACTGACTCTTAGAGTTCTCATGTTTACAGTCATACTAATTTATTTTTTCTATTATAGTAATATACAGATGGTTCATGTTTTATTCAGTTAGGATGTATCTATTTTTTTTCACCAAACATACAGTTTGAAAAAATAGACGCCCCTCGCCAGTGAAAAGACACGATAAAACAAATCAACATGAATAAGGGGAAAATAGTGAACTGTTCATTATTAATACTGATTCCCATTGCGGCACCCCAATAACAGCTTATAAGAAAAAAACCGAATGCCATTGTGACAGAAAAACTATAAATCAACGCACAACACAGCTCGACTATTCCAATCCAGATTAAACTGTTATGCAAATTCAAATGGGTATGTTCAACCCAATAATGCGGGAATAGTAATTTAAAAACGGCATCGGCTATCATTAAAAAAGTTGGTAGCCAGAAAAAATGCAGTTGAATATTTTTTATCAGGGTCATTGTGCATTTTTGAAATTCAATACAAAAAAACCCAAATTGTGGAAGGAATTAAATGGATTTATCCTTGAATTGTTCAAAAAAAGTGCTGAGTTGCCAAAAGCATCAATTTTGTGCCAACCATTCAATAAACGGTGTGACTTTGAGTCTACTTATGAGTATCTGATCAGGATAATTAAACGTCAGATTGACCTGTATCTTACGATTGAAATGACGAGAAGCATCTTTTACGGCCATTCGGTTAATCAGGTATTGGCGGTTTGCTCTGAAAAATGCATTTCCGCAAACCGATTGGAGTTCTTCTAATGACTGAGAAGCAAGGTGTCTTTTTAAATCAAAAGTCACTGCAAACACATAATCGTCTTCATGCACAAAAAAAGCTATTTCAGTTGTTCTGATCGGTATGATTTTATCTCCCTGATTAATGACAATAGAAGAAGAGGCTTGTTGAACAACTGATGACGGTGCACCGATAGCTTGTACTAATTTGTCTATACTGATGTTGAAAGAAGAAAAATTCGATTTTAGGGTTTGGTATTTTTCTAGCGCCTTAGCCACTGCGTTTTGGTCAAATGGCTTAAGAATATAATCGATTGAGTTCGTATTGAATGCTTCCAATGCATATTTATTATACGCCGTACAAAAAATTACGGGCACTGACAGCTGTATTTTATTGAATATTTCAAAGCTAAGCCCGTCGCTGAGTTGAATATCCGAAAAAATCAAATCAAAGTCCGAATTGTTTTGCAGATAGGATATGGATTGTTCTACAGATGAAAGAATTGTAACAACTTTTATTTGATCGTCAATCGTTTCAAGTGTAGTCGCCAGTTCTTTTGCCGTACGTTTCTCGTCTTCTATTATGATTACTTTCATCATGACATTGTCCGAATAAGTTTAAGTGTCACAGTATAATCTGTTTGTGTGTCTTTGATATCTATATCTTTACCAACGATCAAGAGGTATCTTTTGTTAAGATTTTTAAGACCTACACCCTCTCTTTCCCCATCCAAAAACATGCGTCTTGGCATTTTATTGTTAGATACAATCAACGTATCCTCTTTTAATTCTATAGTAACGGTTAGTGGCTTTTCTTCACTAAACAAATTATGCTTAAATGCATTCTCCACTAAAGATTGAAGAGCATACACAGGAATCTGGTATTGATTTATCTGTTCCTGAGGCACATTGAGCGAGCAGAAAAAGGAATCTTCGAATCGTAATTTCTGTAGTTCAATGTAATCCTGCGTAAAGTTCAATTCTTCCGAAAGTGAAATAAGCACGTGATCGTGGGCTGAAATTGTATATCTCAGAAAGTCAGAAAGTTTGATTACATATCTTTTAGCCAAATCAGAATCAGTACTTATAATAGAACTTAGTGTACTGAGTGCGTTAAATAAGAAATGAGGTTGCATTTGTCCCACCAGTGCCTGATGTTCGGCTTCTAAATTCTTTATTTTTAATTCAGCCAATTCTTTATCTACTTTTTCTTTTTTTGATCTGACAACAATCGCATTCGACATAATCAATATAATCGTGTTGAGAGTGAGTATATTGATAATTGGAAATATTATAGACGGTTTGTTTGTTCTGTCATCCAATTCAGGGAAAAGATGCAAAAAAACCCACAACAATGCAAACAGAAGTAATGTAAAAATGTAACTCAGAGCATACCACTCTGCGTTGTTTCCACGGCCGCTTTTTGCCAAAATATTCATTACATAAATATTCACTCCCCAAATAACTAGTGTTAGAATGGTCAAGGTTATAAGTGATGACCAAAAATTCAGAGAATATCCGTACACATGCAGGAAAAAAACGGGTGACAACTCAAAAGCTGCCATGATAGGAGACGATAAAAGAGCCGTTCTATATATTTTTTTCATACCATTGCTATTATGTCTACCATTTTTCCAACAACTTCGATCCCTGTTTAAGGTGCTTATTTAAAAACAAAGTTATTATTTCATTGAACATAATCATACAGCCGCAAGATAAACATTTCCAGGTGTCTGATCGTTCAAAGACAGGTACGGTCTTTAACGATTGTAACAATCGAACGAGATCTACCACCAGCCTTTTACTTCACACCCTCTAACCTCTTATTTCCCACCACCAATGTGTGAAACATGAAACCTATTCTCCAAAAAGTGTAACGTTTTCCTTTTTACAAATATCACCTTAGCTGGGTGATATAAAACAAAAATGACAACACGATACAAGCTATCAATGAGTTTGGTTTTAACGGTTGCAAGTTTAACCATTAATGCCCAGCAGGCTCCCATGTATACGCATTATATGAACAATACATTGGTGGTGAACCCGGCTTATGCGGGCAGCAGAGAGGCCTTAACGGTGACTGCCATCAACCGCATGCAATGGGTCGACTTTGAAGGAGCACCAGTAACTCAAAGTATCACCCTGCATTCGCCGTTGGCAAATGAACACATAGCCCTGGGGTTATCACTGTTAAATGACAAAATTGGACCGACGAATCTCACATCTGCGGTATTCGATTATGCCTATCGATTCAGACTGACTGAAAACGCCAACATGGCCTTTGGGTTAAGTATTGGAGCCAATTGGTTTCAAGCCAACTTGAGTGAATTGCAATTGGATAATCAACAAGATCCGGTATTTCTAAACGATATAAATCATAAGCTGACGCCCGATATTGGTTTTGGAGCCTATTATTCGAGAGAGCGATTTTATGCCGGTTTTTCCATACCTAATTTATTGGAAACAACTTATTCTGAAATAGATCAGGGCAATGGAACCAGTTTATTCGGAAAAGAACAACGGCATTACTTCTTTATAACCGGAGCACTGTTTCATGTGAGTGAAAATGTGGATTTCAAGCCTACCTCCTTTATCAAAGTCACTGCTGCCGCACCCATCGAAGCCGATCTGACCGCCTCATTCATCCTTCAAGAAAAATTGCTGTTGGGCGTCATGTGTCGTACGGGCGATGCAGTCGGTGTTTTAGCGGGATTTGATATTTCGGATCAGTTTCATGTAGGTTATTCCTACGATTGGTCGTTTGGTTTGCAGACAGGCAGGTACAATAAAGGAAGTCATGAAATTGTATTACAGTATGATTTCGAAATCTTTAACAAGAAACAATACCATTCGCCCCGCTATTTTTAATCCTGTAAACGATCTATGATGAAACGTATACTGATTCCACTTATAGTATTTTTCGTTACGTGCATGACTGGTAGTGCGCAGTCAACATCAACGAAAGAAAGTAAAGGAGACAAAAGCTACTTTACGTACGCGTTTGATAAAGCCATAAAAAAATATACAAGCGATAAGCACCTGAGTATAGAAGGACAACGGAAATTGGCTGAAAGCTATCATAACACAGATCAAAATATCCAATCGGAAGCCGTGTATTCAGCGTTTGTGCGTGAAGGCAACGGCCTCATTCCGGAAGATTATTACGCGTATGCCATGGTCTTGAAAATGAATGGAAAATACGAGAAGTCCAATGAGTGGATGGACAAATTTGCCACCCTGAAACCCAACGATTTGCGCGCAAAAGACTATATGGCAAACAAAAGCAAACTGGTAACACTGCAAAAAGACAACGGTACCTTTGAACTTATTCGCCAGTCTATCAATACAGATGCGCTCGATTTTGGAACATCCTATTATAACGGCAACGTTGTTTTTGCATCCACCCGCACACACCTCAATTACTTTGTTAAAAAATACAATTGGACAAAAAAACCATTTTGGAATCTGTTTATTGCCGAAGTTGAAAATGGACAATTAACGCATCCAACGATTTTCGCGAAGCGCTTGAATGGGAACTTACACGATGGACCGGCAAGCTTTAGCAACGATGGCAATTTCATGGCCTTTACCCGCAATAACTACCAGGCTAAACACTCAGCCCGGGTGGTTGAACTTCAAATCTGGTTTAGCAGACTCATAGAAGGTAAGTGGTCGAAACCCACCCCTTTTGTTTACAACAACACGGCCTATTCGGTTGGTCATCCCTGTTTGACACCCAATGGAAAAACCCTCTATTTTACAAGCGACATGCCAGGTGGTTATGGAGGAACCGATATTTACACAACCAGTAAAGACGAAAAAGGGGAATGGAAAAAGCCCATCAATCTTGGTGCGACAATCAATACAGAAGGTGACGAACTTTTCCCCTTTATAGAAGATAAAAACGGAACATTCTGTTTCTCTTCCAACGGACGTTTTGGCTTGGGAGGGTTGGACATTTTCATAACCACCCTCAACGACGGCCGGTTTAGCCAACCCTATAATGCCGGGTCTCCGGTAAATACACCCTTCGACGATTATGCTGCCATAATAGATAACACCTTGGATAGGGGATATTTCTCCTCCAATCGAAGCGGTGGCAGTGGGGGAGACGACTTGTATGCGTATAAAATTAACGATCCAGATGTCCGGTTTTCTGCCGATGCACCCAACTATGTGCCGGTTATCCGCCAGATACGAGAAACTTTTCCCCTGCGCAACTACCTGTTTTTCACGTTGGGTTCAACAGCAATTCCCGATCGTTATGTCTTGCTTACCAAAGAGCAAGCTACCGATTTCAAAGAAAACCACTTGGAAGAATTCACCTCCAAAAATCCTGCAGGTCGATCGGCACGGCAACTGAATGTGTACTACAATGTCATCAATATTCTGGGTGACCGGTTGGATAAAAACCCATTGGCGACCATCACATTGGTCGGATCGTCAGAGAATGGGCCAGCAGATGGAAAAGCCATGGCTGAAACCGTTAAGCGGTATTTAGTTGACATTTTCTCCATCAATGCTTCTAGAATTGCCATCGAAGGACGGGATAAACCCATCATACCCTCTGAAAAACCAGGCGGTATACGCGAACTCCCCCTTCTCCGTGAAGGGGATCAACGGGTATCTATCGTAAGCACTTCGCCCGCCATACTGATGGAATTCCAAAGTGGTCCGGATGCTCCGCTTAAGCCTGTAGAAATCGTTACCAGGGAAGTCATAAATCCAAACAACGCCGTTTCATTTTATGCAGCGGGGGCAAAAGAAGCCTTCCCATCGTGGTCGTTGGAGTTGAAGGATGAAAAAGGGAACGTACAGTCATTTGGGCCTTATACGGAAGACAATATAACGATAGCAAGAGAATCCATCTTAAGTAACGAACTCCAAGGTGCTTACACTGCAACAATGATTGGAAAAACAACGATGGGGAAGACACTAAAAAGGGCAACAACGCTACGATTGACACGTGTCGATGAACCAAAAATAAAGGAAGTCATGCGATTCAGCATCATTTTTGAATTTGATGATTCCAAGGCCATTGCTCTGTACGAAAAATACCTTACCGATATCGTAACGCCAAAGATTCCAAGTGGCGGAAAGGTGATTATACGTGGCTATACAGATATCATTGGAGAGGTTGAACACAATCAGACATTATCAGAAGCACGTGCGGCTGATGTAAAAAAGATTATCCAAGCCAGTCTGGCAACAGCAAATAGAACGGATGTTTCCTTTGAAGTAACCGGATATGGCGAAAATGAAATAACGGCCCCGTTCGAAAATAAATTTCCGGAAGAACGCTTTTACAATCGAACGGTGATTATCGATATAGAACAACCCAACTAATGAACTAACATGAAAAAGATAGTACTCCATTTTTTCAGTATGGTTGCTTTAGTCATTATGCCAACCCTAAGTTTCGGACAAACAGCACCCGACTTAGGTGTTGCCGGTGGTTTTGCTTTATTTACAGCTGCTGGTGCATTTGATAGCAATGGAGCAACGCTTGTGACAGGTGATATTGGTAGTAATAACAGCACACCTGTCATCAATACTCCAGGAGTTGTAACAGGTACCATTTATAATGCATCCTCTCCGGTTTCAGCTACAGCAGCGGCCGCTATCGATGCGGCGTACACCGATTTATTTGGACGAACACCAAACGATGTGATTGGCGTTGGATTGGGTGGTCAAACACTCTTACCCGGGGTTCACAGCACAGGAGCAGCTTCCACATTAACCGGAAACATCACGCTCGATGCCAAAGGCGATCCCAATGCCATCTTTATTATTCAGATAGATGGCGCATTGACAACCGGTGCCAACTCACAGGTACTGCTTGCAGGCGGGGCCTCAAGTTGTAATGTGTTTTGGTTAGTGACCGGAGCATTCACATTGGGCGATAATTCCGTTTTTAGAGGCACACTGGTTTCAGGAGGCGCCATTGAATTATTGGAAGGTTCCTCCCTGTTAGGAAGAGCACTGACACGAGCAGGAGCTGTTCACTTACACAACAATGTCGTTACCACCTCTTTTTCGCCCAACGCTGTTGCCGGTACGGATAGAACCATCTGCTTACATGAAACGACTCAGCTCGGAACCACTGCTGTTTCCGGAAATACCTATAAATGGACATCCGTTCCTGCAGGTTTTACGTCAACGAGTGCCAATCCTGTTATTACTCCGTTGGTAACCACAACGTACACGCTTGTCGAGACCAGTACAGCTACGGGTTGTACCGGCACGAACAGTGTTGTTGTAACGGTCAATGTGCCACCGAGTACCTCCTTGATTTATCATGATCTATAAATAAAACGAGTCACTAGTGTCCGGTTAAACGATTTGTCAATCTTCTGAAACGCCCATGAATAGGGGCTTTCAAGTGCGTTCTTTGATTTTTCGATTTGAATTTTTGGAAACCCGTTAGATTTACGGAAAATACCGTAAATCATGAATACTGGGAAGACCGTTTTTGCACAACTGATGTCAT
>Ga0302288_1000684_pt1 | contig 25504 bp, 30 predicted proteins | sample III_Fen_N1_1_FD_194549 | JGI IMG/M metagenome (GOLD analysis project Ga0302288, IMG submission 194549) | Peat permafrost microbial communities from Stordalen Mire near Abisko, Sweden - III_Fen_N1_1 | ecosystem: Environmental > Terrestrial > Soil > Wetlands > Permafrost | place: Sweden: Abisko...
CATTCCTTGCGGTCTGAAAACGTGATAATTATCTGTCCCTGCCAGCCATCTACCTGCTCGAGGTCGCGGCAATTTATGAGTCTGACGGACCCATACCATTTCTTCTCATCGGGACCCAGTTCTTCCAGTGGTATGATACCGCCCCAGTTGTATTCAGGGTGGTTGATCATGGTCTGCAACTTTGCCATTGCGCAGCTGTCGCCCGCGCCGCCATCCAGTGTTGCGTGAAAAAAGACGTGCCATTTTCCTATAGCTGTTGAAAAAGCCATAATAATCTCGCCAGTTTCGGCTTTTGGGGTGACGAGTCCGTTTGTCTTGTTGATTGCTGCGCCGATTTTTTCGGCCATCTCATTATCAAGGGTGTCCTGTTGAAGAATTTTCATAAAACCCACCTCAAAATCAGTCTCCGCAGCAAAATACCGCGGGATAAATATGTCTATTGGTAAACATATTTATTCCACGGTATTATAATCTAAAATCAAAAAAGTTCTTCAATCTAAGTAGTATAAAGATTGATGTTTATATTATAACACTTATGGATATTTAAGTCAATACTACATCGATTATGACGTTATGTATAGTTAAACTCCAGTTAATCGAACTGGTGACAAAGTTTGTCTTTTGTATATCACGAAATTTATGTGTGAATGCGAATAATTATGCAAAATAGGTATTACAATTTGCTTATGCTGATTATATAATTAATTTAAATGAGGGAACTAATGAAGAAGGTCGCTCGGCGTTTAGTATTTGTCTTGTTTTTTGTGGCGATTGCACAATTTACAGTCGGCTATCCCCTGTCTGTAAGTGCAGCAACCCAGCCTATATATAAATACACTAAAACTTTTGACACGACTAATGGCTTTGCATTCGAAGATAGCGTCACGACTGACTATCAGAACAATGTGTATGTTGTCGGCTATTTTAGCGGCACAGTTGTTTTTGACGGTCCTGGCGGCAGCGATGTTCGTACTAGCCTTGGTGACGGCTCGTCATACTTAACAAGGTATGACGCAAATGGCAATTATGCATGGACTCGAGTTGTTGATGATACAAACGGAGCTTCGACTAGTAATTATGTCACCACTGATTCATCCGGAAATATCTACGTGGTCGGCAATTATGTTAGAACTGTAGCCTTTGATGGAGTTGGCGGTACTGATGCTTATACCAACGGTAATGGCGTAAATAATCCATTTATAACTAAATATGACAAGGATGGTGTTTATCAATGGACGAATGTTATTGATAGCACTAGTGAAGCACGAAGTGATAGCATCGCAATCGATGCGGATGGAGCGGTTTATATTGATGGTTATTTTTCTGGCACTGCAACATTTGATGGCACAGGTGGAAGTGACATTAGGGCTACGGTCGACCATAACTCTTTTTTGACAAAATATAATAATGACGGTAGTTATGAGTGGACAAAGACGATTGACGATACAAACGGCACTACGACTAATGGCGGGGCTTATGGCTATGGAGTGGTAATTGATAAAAGCGGAAATATATATACAACAGGATATTTTTATAATACCGTTATATTTGACGGCGTTGGCGGTAGCGATATTAAATCTAGTATTAACTATGATAATTCGTTCTTAACAAAATATGACCATAATGGCGATTATATCAGCACGAAAACATTTGATTCATCACAGGGAAATATGCGCGTCAGCAGAATGGTTATTGATAGTAATGACAACATTTACATAAAAGGTATTTTTTATAATACAGTTACGTTTGACGTCGAAGGTGGAACCGATCGCCTAACTAGCGCAACTAATTCTGATTTTATAACAAAGTTTAAAGCCGATGGAAGTTATAGCTGGACTAGGACAATTGATTCGTCTAATGGCATATCTAATGTTTATTTTATGATAACCGACAATGAAAGCAATCTATATCTAGTTGGTGATTTCTATGACACTGTCGTTTTTGATGGGCCTGGCGGTATCGATATTAAAACCGGTCTTAATCCAGTCGATAATACGTTTTTTACAAAAATTGATTCATCTGGAAATTATGCCTGGACGGAAACGTTCGACAATAGCAATGGCTGGTCCTATGGTAATGGCGTATCCGTAGATGGCGATGGTAATATCTATATTGTCGGATATTTCTCTGGTACGGTAGTTTTTGATGTTGTTGGCGGTACTGATAGCTTGACTAGCACGCCTAGCGGTTCTAGCCACTTAACAAAATTTCAGACTCGCCTACCGATTCCGCCGGTGCCGACGATTCCGCCAGCTCCTACGGTTCCACCTAAAATTAAAACTGTTTATCTTGATCAAGGTACTCATTTTTCGGTATATAAAGAAAATACGGTTAGCGTCTCGGACGCTATTGTTTCGGTGGCGTCTGTCGCTTCCCAAGATGACAAAACTAACGTAATTTCTGATTCTAGCCAATTATCACCAACCGAAGAAACCCCACAGTCTACAGGTAATAATTGGTGGTATTTGTCACTTGGGGTTTTAGGGTTTGGTGTTGTCGCTGTGGTTATTTACTCCATAAATAAATTTATTAAGAAGCACTCATAGTATAACTTCGATTATCTTCTAACCTTCGTGCAAACGGAACCTTAATGGCTAATTCTAAACAGAACGATGTCGCTTTTTAGTAATTTAAAACCGCCCAACGTTTAAGTCGGGCGGCGCGTCATATTTGTTTACGTAATCGGAATTAATTTGTGCGTCGGCAGCTTATCCCACCACTTACAACCCTCTTCGGGGACAGATGTATAACCCCAGTACTCGCCTTTTTTGTCGGGCACGGCCGGAATCATTGAAGTGTCGCCGCTGGAATACGATTTAGATATTCCGCTCAGATTGATGCTGAGTTGATCGGTCATCGGTCCCCATTTGCCGTCTGGCCCGGGTGACCCGATGTATGATGGGACTTTACCTTCATCGTTAACGACCCACTTATCCATTGGCGCCTTTTTAACTACGCGCTCTCCCGACGGAGATATTTCGTATTCGTATGTGCCTGTCCAGCAGTCATCGCCGTTGGGGAATTTGCCGGGTACCCACTCGGCAATTACGTCATAGGTATGTGGCGATTGTCGTTCTTCAGCGCAACTTGCGCAGACGAAAGGCTCGGTGTCCATGTATGGTCTCCATAATTTGACACCAGATGCGCCGCAGATTGCGCAGACGTAGTACTCAGGGGTGATGCCTGTTGCATAGAAGTGTTTTTCCGGATATACGAAATCGTCGCCAATCTCGTGGACGACGCGCGTTCTGCCGTGTGAGTTTTCAAGCGATTTAATAAAGGCCTTAAACTTGCGGCCTCGAGCGTCGTAGGTGCGGCCGAAAATTTTCCGGGCCCGGTCTTCGATGCTTTGGAAATCAATTGCGGGGAACTGTCGTCTGATTTCGTCTCTGATAGATGCTCGCATATGCTCAAGCCCGAATTTTGAGACTCGTTCGTTCCATAACATAAAACTGACCAGTTCCATCTGTAGTTCGTCGCGAGGCTCGCCATCGAGCATAAGTTCACAACCTCTGCATCCAAGAGATGCGATGATGTGTATTGGGAAACGTTTCGAATTTTTACTCATATTCATACCGCCCTTCTGAAAAATAAGATTATTTTCCCCGACGGTACTTACCGTGGGACAGTCAGACTTTAATCTTAAAGTCTATTTGCCTCACGGTAATAATGAATAAAATGTAAACAAATATGTAAAATTTCGATGGCGTCAGTTTTCGGCGCGCATGTATCCGTTATTCTATAATATTTTACCTATATAGTCAATTATGGGTTTATAGCAATAAAAAAGCCCAGGAATTCCTGGGCTCGCTTTTATGCGGGTATTGATAGGTTTGATGATTATTCTTCCTCTACTTCAGTAGGTTCTTCTTCTGATCCATAGTCTTCTCTGTATGAGCCTCCGTCGCTCCAACACTCGTTGTGATGCGCGATTGCTTGATTGATGGCATCTTTACCATCCTGCCCCGCTATCCATTGATTGAGCATCTCTAGCTCTTCCGGTGTGTCATATATTGCAAAACTAGAGCACCAAGGAAAATTCGTGGACTGCGATGCGACTATACCGTCAAGTTCCAGTGGTAGCCTTTTGTAAATAGACAGACAAAGGTCTTTAGCCGGCTCATTGAGGTGATGGGTTAGATTAACGTTGACATACAAATATATAGTATCAACCTCCATCTTACTTTCGTAAGGCTTACCGTTGAATACTCCCCGTGTGGTAATTTCACCACCTCTCCAGGCGCTCACGATTGCAAAACGTTGACCTTCAACTATGTCGCAAAGCCTTAGCGCTCGTGGATAGATTGGATTGCGATTCGTTGGGTCGATTTCGCACAGTCCTTTACTAGCCAATTCATTCATCTCCTAATCAATTTTTCAAAACGTATTTTTAATACGAACTAACGCAAAAACGCTTACTAATACGATAGCATAAATACTTAAATAAGTCAATATACCTTTATCTTTGCCATCTAATAATAAGCTACTAGTTGGACCAAGCCTTGTAATTATTATTCGGGTTAATTCAAAACTCTATTTTTATTACCGTTTAGTTCAATCGTGGCTAGTATCAGTGCTTTAAAAGCTTTTTCGTCTAAATTGTCGCCTTCGTGCAAATCAATCGCCCGTCGGACTTTGCCTTCTAGGCTGGAGTTGAAAAGTTTTGTTGGGTCCGGCAAAAAGGCACCTTTGGCAAAGGTTAGCTTCACGGCGTTTTTATAGACCTCGCCTGTGCAAATTAGCCCGTTACATGACCAAACTGGAATATCCCATTTCCACTCTTCAACTATTTCTGGGCTGGTTTCTAGAATAAGTTTTCGCACCTTTGAAAGTGTCTCACCTTTCCAGTTGTCTAATTCTATAATTTTATCGTCTATTAATTCTGATACTGATTTTTTATTGGTGTCATCTGCATTAGCTGGCATATTAACTCCTTTTTTGACAATGTCCTATGACATAATTATACGCTTAGGTATGAAAATAAACCCGAGAGGGGTTTGGTGTTTTGTAGTTTATCGCAAACTAAAACATAAACTATTTTATGGCTTAGTTTGCGAGGACAGAGAGGATCTGTCGGCTCGCAAGTTATTTGCGGTTAGCAGATGGGTGCAGGCTACGAGTTAGTCATTTGTTGGATCTCGTCAATGAGTAATTTGTTATTCCAGCCCGTAAAATGATTAACTTTTAGCCATTCAATCAGCTCTAGTCTGTTTTCGGGCGTGTCAAGAATGACAAAGTTCGCGTCATTCCATCTTTCGGGCCATGAAATAACTCCAATTGCGTTCAAGAACTTATAGCCGGCGTAATGCTTTATGCCAGAAAGGTCGGTGCTGACGATAAAAATCTTTGCGCCGCCACTATCGAAAAGCGATTCTGAGTGATATACGCATCTTGTTGGACCGTACCGCACGTCAATCAGTATCAAAGGCGCGTGTTTTGCTATGTTATCAATTTCGTGAAGGCTTAGTGCCGATGCATATATTGGGTTGCGAAGTCCGGGGTCGAAATTAAGTGTCGTTTCCATTGCTTTTCCTCCCTGTCCGAATTTTTAACCATCTTTTGATGGAGCTTACGTTATCTCGGGATAGAGATATTGCATATATAATATCATTAAAATCTATAAATGTCAATGGAAGGATTATTGATAATGTAACTCTTTCAATTAAAAAGCAGACCTTTTGGGTCTGCTTGGGGTTTTGGGTCGAGAGATTTCACTCTCGACCCGGTTTTTACTCATTCACTAAAATTTTGTCGAATTACATCTTGATGTCGTCGACGAACATTATCCCTTCGTCTCTAACGAGCCTCCCTAGTATGGGGTCGTCGTATTTAAAGGCGTGCCAGCAATTAGACGACCATCTGACGGTGTCGATCCTTCCGGTTAGGAGCTGTTTGGTAATGTCATCAAAAGATTCCCAGACGTAAGTGTCGCCATCTGGACTTTTTATTTGAGTTACTCTGCCAATATCAAGGAAAAATTTGGCCTTTTCTTTGATTCCATGAAATTCGAGCGGCTGGTCGCTATAGTAACACCAAAGGTTACCGCGGCTTTGTATTACTATATCGCTTTCCGATACGAAATAGATATTTTCTGGTGTTTCCCATGGCGGTGTTTCATCATCGGTTGGTTTATTGACGACAATATCGTACTTTGGTCTGCCAGAGATGTTCAACTCGAGATTGGGAAGGTAGATTATACTTACTATCCCCGTTTTCCCTTGAGGTATATTATCGGATAGAGTACGAACGACAACCTTGTCGCCGTTGTAAAAAAGCGGATTGACACCTGCTGCATCCCTGACGGGATTATAAAGGGCACATCCCAACGGTTTCATTAACTAACCTCCTAAATTTTAGATGAATGAGTTGTTAAACTGGATGCATTATTTAGCTTGCATCGCGCTATCACAACTACATCGTAGTGTAATTAGGATAAATTATATAACATATATAAGTTTGGTCAATTGCTACTCTTCGTACTGATAAAATAACGACCAGATTGTCGTTATTTTATTTTGAAGGCTGCCCTACTTGTCTATTTTATGGATTTTAACAAAAAGTCGTATTTTGCTGGCAATATTCTGGTCATTATATCTAAAAATTTAGTTAGTCCACCGATGATGATTCGGGGTTTGCGTTTTTCGATGCCATTTACAATAATTTCGGCGGCGTATTCTGGGGTCATGGTTAGATTGGCTTCAAACTTTTTAATACCACTCTTAACACCCTTAGGATTAACGAATTTTCCAACCTTGGCGTTTTTTGCGATATTAGTTTTTACACCGCCTGGGAATATTGTCGAAACGCCAATGCCTTCAGTCTTTAGTTCTTGGCGCAAGACTTCACTAAATCCGCGGACGGCAAATTTACTGGCGGAATAGGCCGATTGTCCAGATGGTGCAATGATTCCAAAGATGCTGGAAACGTTGGCGATGTGGCTACCTTTGGTTTTCTGTAGGTATGGCATTACTTCTTTAACCATTGCGACTTGGGAACGGAAATTGATAGTAAAAACGGTCTCCATATCATCAAGCGATAATTCATTGAATTTACCGGCCATGGCGATGCCGGCATTATTTACTAACAGCCCAATATTGTTATGCGATTTTGCAATTTCTTTGATGGTGTTAGGAATGCTTGGGATATCTGATAAATCTAGCCGATGGCTAGTGATTTTTTGATTAGGGTATTTGGCACTTAGCTCGTCGTGGATTTCCTGTAATGCAACCTCGTTTCGTCCGATAATCGCGATATTACTACCCTTTTCGGCAAGATTTCTGGCTGTCGCGAGTCCAATGCCTGATGTGCCACCGGTTACAATTGCTGTTTTGCCTTCGAAAATATATTTATCCATAATCCCCCTGTTTATGTTAATTATAGCGCTTTTGTTTAAATATGTTGCTATAATAATTTTGATTATATATAAACAACTTAGGAAATTAGGCTAAATGTCGCTAAGCAACCCAAACTATTCAAATCGTGATGATTTTAACCCACTTGAAAATAAAAATATCAACATTAATCGTGTCCAATCCGCCGGTGACGATTTACCGCTGTCAAACGTAGACGGTGTAGACATTAAAATTGACAGTGTCGAAAGAAATATTTGGCAGTATATCCTAAGGCATAAGTTAATCGGTTTTATAATATGTGTTGCAATTATTGTTGTCGGTGAATATCTGATATTTACAAATTTTAACGTAAGCCTGGGCGCGGATTATAATCTATACTTACTCGGTCTTATAAGCACTCCTTTTTACCCATTACTTATCTGGACCTTTCGACTAAGAAAGCGTTTTCAAAGTCTATTTTTGGAGGGTTTTGCGAAAGTAAATAATTATACTTTTGAAAAAAATGGCGACAGCGGTAGCTCGGACGGTTTGATATATCGTCTTTGGGGCGAGCAGATTATTTCTAATGTAATTAATGGAAAATATAAAAATAATTATCTTAAATTACTACAATGCGACCTAAGGGTTGGCGAAAACCGCGATAAGAAAAATTACTATTACACCGTTATTGAGTTAAAACTAATTGGCCAATTGCCTAATCTTTTGATGATGGATAAAAGATCGATGCGTAGTCATTTGGGTACGATGGTTGAAATTTTTGGAACTAAGAATACGTATAATCTTGAGGGTGATTTTAATAAATACTTTACGCTTTATGGTCATCCAAATTTTCAAATTGAAGCTTTACAGATTTTTACGCCAGACGTAATGGAGTTGATGATTAATAAATCTAAGCACTACTGTGTGGAATTCCGGCTGGATCGGGTATATGTATATTTCAATGGTCACATTAATAATATTAAGGATTTAACGCAGGCTTTTGCCCTTGTTAAGAAGTTAAGTGAAAAGCTAGCGCCTGTCGCTGGGCGTATGCGAGATAATGTAATGTTAGCAATGACGCCATTACCTACTGCCGTGGAAAAGAAAAAAGTAAATACATACGAAGTGGTCCTATTGGTCACACTGCTATTTTGTATCATTAGTCTTATTGCAACTGGTCAGTTTATGAAAAACATCGATGTTTTTGTCGGCGCTATTTTGATGTTTATTTTGGCTTTGCTTATGATGTTTTTCGGTAACCCATTTTCTAAATATTTTTAGACTTTCTCAAAAACCTGCTCGTTTGGATATAGGATCATGTATGGATAACCAACGGAATTTTTCTCGATATCTGTGCAGCCGACTTCTTTTAAGAATTTAATCATATCGTTTTTTATGCTACTCGGGCTGGCGTTGGTTTCGTTATCGCCCTTATATTCGACTTCTACGAAGTCGCCAAGGTCTGTTACCTTATCAATTGCCACTTCGTAGCCATTAAAATCCCAAAGTCTTCTAGTTTTTTCGACGACCGCTATTGGTTTTATGTCTAATACTGTGAAGATTTTTCGCAATTGGTCGATTTTTTCAACATTTGTTTCGTATTCGTCGCAATATTCACTTTGGCCATTTTTATCGTAATGATATTGTTTGTAAGTTATAGAATCCGAACCAGATTGTCGCAGCCGTAACCATTCGGAAACTGGTTTTTTATCTAAAAAATTTCGATGAGCCGGCGAATAATATTCGTCTTTTTGGTATTTTTCACCTTTGAATTTGGCATTTGTTTTTAAAAATGCTTCTAGTTTTTTAACGCCTTTGACTCGAACCTGAATTTCAATCTCTTTATCGACATTACTCATAGATATCAGTATAGTTCATCTAACTTTATAGATATAGCCATATTGATAAAATGTCTCAATATTCTATAATTACAAAATATGGAAAGATTTTATAAATCAGAAACTGCCAGGCAAAACGTTTTAGAAAAGGCCCCGGATTCCGAAGTAATTAGAAATCTTATCGATTTTTTGAATGACAAAGATCTGTCTGACGAAATACAAAAAGGCAATATTACGCTTGCTCTTATTCGTTCAAACCTTGACACGACAACTAACCAGATGGCTTCTGATTATGAAATTGCCGAAATTATCGAAGAAAATATCACAGGGCTGGGTTTAATCGCAAAATTCTCGATAGATTTCGATTTTAAGGCTTACGAGGAATTTTATGATGGCGCTCCAAGGGAAGCTTTGCAAAATCTTGCACCGAAGCGTCATGGTGAATACGAAAACCGATGGCAAGAATTTGGAAATACAATTATGGCTAATGGTGCGACCACTGTTTTACTACTACATTCTCTAGATGGTGATGCGATAACTAAATGGCGACAACAAGTTGGTAATCGTGACATTGAAAATAATCGTGACGAATCGACTCTTCGTGGCAAGTTTGGTCTAGATAATTACAGCACGATAATTCATGGTAGCGATTCCCCAGATGCGGTTATTCGGGAATTAGACGTAATAAAAAGCTGCTTAATCCGAAAAATTTAAAACTCCGCACTTGGGGATGCGGAGTTTGGGTGATATTTACAGATTTTCGACAATATCAAATGCTGTTTTTGCGCCGAGGTCGAAAGCGAGTTCGCTGTTGACATATATCACTCGACTTTCTTGGAGGATTACGGCTGCATATGTCGTCTGATTAGTGCGACAACCAAATCGCAGCAGTTTGACGATTGGGCTGTCTGTGTCGTCTGGCGTTGCGTATACCCATCGATTGGTTGATACAAGTTGTACTGTCTCTGTCGACGGCACTAAGTCTTGCGTTAGGCTGTAGATATCTAGCTTTTGATAATCTTTGTTAATAAAGATTAGCTCTATTTCCTTAGTCGCATCGCCGATCAGACTGACTGCAGCAATGCCAGTGTTGGCTCCAAATGCGGTTGTTTTAGAAAAATCCCCAAATTTTCCACGAACAACTTCTGCTGACGGCATATTTATATCCGACACTATATCCACCTCTTTTAAAATGTAATGAGCAGAGTCGGTTATATTATTACCGCTCATCCTATTTATACTTATATAATATTTTTACATAAAATGCAATAAATAGTATAAATATATATGTCCGTCGCGTATTATATTGATATGGCTTTACGTATTTTAGTATCAAAAATCTCAGATGGATCGATGAAAACTTTGGATGAAGCTGAATTTGATGCCGTAAAAGAATCGCGTATAAATTTTCTTTTGAAAAATAATTTAAATCCAGATGCCGCTACTTTACTTCGCATAGAATATAATGGCGATAATTACAAAAGATATATTATTGCGAATGATGAACTAGGTGGTGATGGTATCGTGAGTAAATCGACTATTGTTTGTGATGCGATCGTAACTACCGACTTGAATCATCCAATTCTTTTACCGCTGGCTGATTGTATTGGGGCGGTTTTATATGATGAAAGCAAAAATGTTTTGATGGTTTCGCACCTGGGTCGCCATAGTTTGGAACAATTTGGCGGCAGTACCTCGGTCGAATATTTAGTGAAACGATTTGGCGTGAATCCAAAAGATCTAAAAGTGTGGCTTAGCCCTGCGGCCGGCAAGGAAGTCTATCCGCTTTTTGCTTTTGATAATCGTAGCCTGCACGAAGTTGCATCCGAACAACTAATTTCCGCTGGTGTATTGCCTCAAAACATTGATGTGTCACCTATCGACTCAGCTCAGGATGAAGATTATTTTTCGCATAGTCAATTCTTAAAAGAAAAAAGGAATCACGACGGTCGATTCGCGATTGTGGCTTTTATAGATAAATAAAAATCCTCCATGATTTCGCTTAAATATATGCGATTTCATGGAGGTGCTGTGGCTGCTTGGTTTTTCAAGCTTGCCTTTGCGGCCTGATGGCGATGAAATATTGCGTTTCAGGAGCAAATGTTACGCTCCAGTCGTATCGCGGTTGAGGGTCGGTTTCAAATTTACGAGTGCATTGCTTAGCGATATCATCGCCGTTTTCGATAACGGTCGAGATTTCGACTCCGGCCATTGCTGCCAGCTCTGTCGCGTCAATCGCTACTTCATCCTCGAGTTTTCTTATGATTAGAGAAGATAGGACGTGGTGTACGTGATCGATTTTTGACGGGTGCTCCATCATATTCACTCCTAAAATATATTTCGCGATGGTTATCTTTATTATACCACTACATCGTTAAACTGTCAAATACGTCGTTATTTAGGTATTGCTAATAATATAAAATATTCTTTGCTATAATTAACTCATACAATTATTCAGGGGATGTGTTTTATGGCAGAGTATTTACCGGCATCAGTGGCGGAGCAATCAATAGAAGATGAATGCAGAGAGTTGTTTGAGGTCTATGGCGGAAACGGCAATAGACTTTATAATAATGAAATTGTTTTAGATTTAGACCTATCGCCAGAGGAAGCTCAGGAATGGACAATGCAAAAATTAGCCCAGGCTAAGCTTGCCGGAAAGTTGGTCGGAATTGTAGCTGGCGCGTTCGACGTACCTCAAGAGAATCATGTATGGTTTTTGCGCCATGCTCGTTATTTATTGGCAAAGAAGTATCTACAAATAAATGGTTATTCGGACGATACTAACTCCATTCGGGACACTATCGAATCGGATTCGATATTTTTGGTGGTTAGTATTGATTCAGATATTTCCTTGGATAATCGAAAAAGTAACGACTTTTTGAAGGGCGGTGTAAAAAGGCCGATTTATGGTTGGTCCACGAGGGCAAACCAAGTTGCGTCACATAACTTTATTGATCGTCATAATCAAAAAGTCCGTCATGGAATAGCCGACCTTGTTATTCCTGGTGGTCCAGATTACGAAGCTACGATACTTGAACAAACAAAAATAACGGCACATATGTTGCATAATGAACCATTTTGTCTAATTGATGAGTATATCGTCTTTGATGAACATCCTGATGACATTACTAATGCTATAGGTTCTGGTTTTGATCCTTTAGTGATACCAATGGAACTAATTTATTCTAATGACCCGCTGACTGGTAAAGGTTACAAAAGTAGCGCTATAATAAAAAGAATTAGGGGTGAATAAAAATGCCAAACAAATCGCATAAAGGTGAAATGCACTATCGAGCAGTTAAAAAAACTAGGACGAAAAGTTCTGGCTGTGGTTTTTGCGGTTTTGATGATGAAGATAAAAAAGACGAATTAATCAAAAGTTTTAAACATTTTTGGTTGGTAAAAAACATTTTCCCTTATGATTTTTGGGATGATCAGGGTGTTTCTGATCATATGTTATTAGTGCCTAGGCGACACATTGATTCAGTTGGCGATATGAATGATGAAGAATCGGTCGAATACGCCAAAATTTTAGGCACATACGACAAACTTGGCTATTCGATATACGCCAGGTCATCCGGTAATGTTATTAAATCTGTCGTTCACCAACACACTCACCTTTTAAAACTTGATGGTAAAGAAATATCATTTATGGTTTATAGCAAAAAACCGTATGTTTTAGTAAAAAAATAGCCCAGAGATTTACTCCGGGCTAGTTGGTTTTTGCATCTCAAAATCAAAGAATGGTTTTTGAGATTCGGGACAGGGATTATAAGAAATTATCCACTAATGATGGGTTTTGGCTGCATTTGGGACAATCGGCTGTGCAGTAAGAATCTGGGTCGTACACGCAGAATATCTCATCGCCCCCGCTTTCCTTAAAGAACTTTTTTACATGCATAGTTATGCTTTCGTCGAGTATTGCTTGACCGCCGTCTCGTAGCCATATCTTGTATTTGGCTACCGACTCGATATTATCGGCTATGCAAAAGTATATGAGGGCCCAATTGCCTTCGGCGTCTGACATAATGCCAGCGTCTGTTAGCTTAAGTCTTTTATCTTTCGACTCAAAGCCGGGGTACAGACTGATTGATGCGTAATAACCTTGATAGTGCGGAATATTGGACATCGTTGGTTTCTCTAAGAACACACACGGATCTTTAAGGCCCGTGATTGCACAAACTTCACGATACAGTACTCCTTTATCGACGTCACTAAAACATAGAGCGCCTGGGTATACTGGATTCCGTCCATTTTTATCCAAAATCTATACATCTCCCTGTCAAATTTTTAATTTACCAAAAGGCAAACACTGACTCAATAAATGATGAGTTTAATATACAATAACATAAGTTGTCGTATAAATCAATGATACAGGATAGCAAAGCAAAGTTATAGACGAGTAATTATTTTTCGAGGGTTGATCTAACGTCGTAAAATGCTGGTTTTGGAGTGTAATTATCGTAAAACATTAATGGGTTGGCGTCGTGTAGGCCGATTCCGTTATACCAGCTTTGTCTGTCGACTAGGCCTAAAAAGCCAAAGTTCGGACAAATGCTTGGACCGACTTCTAGACATGCACCTAACATGTCGCTGTATATCTTTGCCTGAAGTGTTTCTTTATATTCTTTACTGCCTTTTACGTCGTGCATGTTAACGTCGAATTCAGTCACATATACTTTTAGTCCAAGTTCGGCGAACCGTTTCATGTTGGCGATAACCTTGTCTTTTGGTGGAACATTAGTGCCGCTAATGTGCATTTGCATGCCGATGGCGTCGATTGGGATTCCGCGTGATTTGGCATCTTTAATATAGTTGTACATTAAGTTCGAAATCTCGCCTTCGGTTTCGTCACCAAAGTCGTTTAAGATAAGCACGGCATTTGGGTCGGATTGGCGAGCCCAAATAAATGCTTTGTCGATATAATCGGTCCCAAGTCTTTCGCCCCACCAATCGCGATTTCCGCCGGTTAGCAGTTTGCGGCTAAATGCTTCGTTAACGACTGAATATTCGCGCACTTGACCTTTATACCTGGCTCCAACGGTAGTAATGTGGTTTTGAATGATATCGAGTAGTTGTTGATTGGTAAAATTACCATTAGTTAGCCAATCCGGTAGCCATTTGTTATCACCCCAAACCAAGTGTTGGACGCGAACTGGCATGTTATTTTGTTTTGCAAAATCAAAAACTTTATCAAGGTCGGTAAAGTCAAAAGTATCAATTGTTGGCCTCAGGGCCGAGGTTTCAAAACGCCAATTTGGTTCGCCATCAATAATCGCATAATTAAATTGGTCGGCTAAAATCGCTCGGTATGGTCGTTCTCGCAGGTATTTGAGCGATGCAAATGAACCAATCTGTAGTCCCCTGGCAGTCGCTAGGTCCTTTAGGGCTGGTTTCGGCAGTATAGGCGGAGCTTGAGTTGGGTATGGGTCTGGGTTGTAGGCTATGACGTATGTGATTCCAAGTCCGGCAATCAACAATATCGCTATGGATATTATGATTCTTATCTTTTTTGATAATCTCATATCTTAAGCTTACACTCTTTGCTATTAATAAAGAAATCGCCCGGAGATTTACTCCGGGCGGGCTTGATTTTATATATCGGCAAATGAAATGTTTGTAAATCCGAAACTCTGCAGGAAATTACGAATAAAATCTTGGGCGTTAGTGTTGGCTTTTACGATAATCCCCTGTTTTATGGCGTTTTCTTGGCAGGAAGTTTCAGCTTGTTGCCGAATCTTAGACTCCATATCTTTGTCGACACTGGCTAATATTCCTTTGGTGCGACTGGCGACGTACGATTTTTGGTTATCGATTATCACGCTAAAGATTTTTGCTGTCGGCAATCTTATCGCAATGGCATCGGAATTAATAACCGATATGTCATCAGCGGCAAAATTGACTAGGTCAATTCCAGCAATAACTTGGCCGTAAGCCACGAAAGTCATAGTTTCACCCAAGGCTCCCCATAATTGGTCGGGGTTTCTGGTAGCTTGTAATATTTGCTCAGAATTAACGGTCGCCGTTTCTAATCTGGCTAATTTTTGAATTTCGCTAATTAGAATTACCGGATCTGGCTTTACTTCCGTTTGTGTTGGCGTAGTCAAGCGGTTTATAGCGCTGTTTGGGTCAAAAGATTGCCTAATGCAGAACAATAACGCTAGGGCGCAAAGGATAACTAGTGGTAGTTTCGATAGGATTTTTTTCATTTGTAATACATCCATTACTAATATTTACTCTGCGATGACGAAAATCATCAACAAAGTATGTAGGATGTATTCGCGATTTTAAGGTGTTATGTCGTCGACCAATTAATCAAGCAAATCGATTGATAAAAACATTTATATCATAATTATCAATAAATATCAATTTTAACCTGATAATTACTTTGGTATAATGAATCTATTAACGAGGAACGTGTAATATGCGAGAACTTGCAGTAGTAGTTAGCGATGAAAATACCAATCTGTCTACGCAGGAAGCTATCGATGCAATCGCAAAAGCTGGTTTTAAAAATGTTTTTATCCAGTGGTATAACGATAATTTGGAATTCGGTCAAGAAAAACAGCTAGAATATATAAAAGAGCTGGGATTAAATGTAATTTTTGCACATTTAGGTTATCAGACTATCAATTCTCTTTGGGGAAATAACAGTTTGGGCGATGATTTGGTCGAGAGATATAAAAACGATATAAATATTTGCAAAAATAATGGCATAAATATGGTAATAATTCACCTTTCGAGTGGATCGAGTGTAACTGCTTTTAACAAACTCGGCCTAGATAGAATTCAAAAGATAGCAGATTTTGCGAAAGATTTAAATGTAAGGGTTGCGTTTGAGAATAACAAGCTAAAAGGTTATTTGGAATATGTAATTGATAACATTAAAAACGATAATGTTGGCATTTGTTATGATTCTGGTCATTGCCATGCATATTTTAATGATGAGTTCGATTATTTAAAGTTTAAGAATCGTATTTTTGCAGTTCACTTACATGATAACGATAAAACTGGCGATTTACACCTAACGCCATTCGACGGAACGACAGATTGGGAGGCTGTCGTTTGCAAGCTTAAAGACGCAGGATATGACGGCCCTATCACCTTGGAATCTATTTATGGACCAAGCTATCTAAAGATGTCACCAACGGATTTTTTCGAAAAAAATTATCAAGTTGGTCTGGAGATAGATAAATTATTTATCTGATAATATAAATATGATGACAAATTTCAAAAAAGGCTTAGTTAATTTCTTTGGATCGCTTGGTTATTTGGCTTGTTTATTGCAGTGGCTTTGGGCGGTTATTTTATATTCTGATATTTTGAAATCAATTGCTTCATCGTTTCAGTCTAATGCCGAGACCGCTCCAGTTGTTGACCATTCGACTGTCGGGTTTGTGGCTCCGAGTTTACCGGTGATAATTTTTGGCGCTGTCGTGGTATTGGTAATGATTGCGCTGACGATTTGGGTTATCGTAAAGGTTCCGTCCGAGATAGCTAAAGCCAGTAAAAAGGTCGTTGGCGAAACTGCCGAGCGCGTTGCGCCATTCGTTTTAAAGTTTCAACATAAAAAAATCACTGAAAAGAATCGTAAAAAACTTACTCCAAGGATAATTATTTTGATAAAGTTAATACTGTTAGTTTTGCCTATAGCCCTAGCCTTTTCTTCTATATTATTGGACAAACCGGTATTTGTTTTGTCGGTAGTCACTTACGCAACGCTATTCTTGGCTTGCATTAGCTTAATCTTTTTTGTTTTGCAGTATATCTTGGCAAAATTATTTTCAATAAATCGACAAGATATTCGCTAAAAAGAAAAAGCCGCCCACTATTAGGACGGCTTTGCGAGGTTTAGGCGCTTTGGAAGACATTGACTCGATACCCCTGTTCGACTAGAACGCGTAGCTCGGTGATTGGTGGTGTTTCGAGCAGGGTTGTACTGCTTCGCCACTTCGTACCACTTCCGTAGTAGCTTTCGCAGAATCTACGCTTTGCCGCAAGATCTGCTGGATTTATGAACGGCTTTGATTCTTGGACGAGTTTACTGACTTTTCCCAGTTCCGATTGGCTTAGAATCCGATCTTTTTTACCAGATATTCTCAACAGAGTGTTGCCGCCATTCAACAAAAAGAATGAAGCTGATCTGTGTGAATCCTCTAGGTAATGGTCGTACCTATTGTTTTGTGCAATTGTTCTGATGCCTAGTTCGGCGCAGCCATGCTTTTTAAGCAAGGATTTTAACGTAACGCGTGACGAGCACAATTTAACCACCTCCCGATGTTTGCCTCGTAGCACTTTAGGTTATCATATACTATTTATTGTAAAATGTAAATTAAAAGCCAGCATGTTTCCATGCTGGCTTTGTATTAATCTATCCATTTATTGGGGACGAACATTTCGACGCAACCGGCGCCTCTGGAGCTAGTTTCTTGAATCGCAATTCTTAATGCGCAATTCTCGTCTGCCAAATGAAGCTTGCAATCGGATTTTATAAACCTTGGCATTTTAATGATGTTGTCATTTGTCCAGTTGCAAGCCTCTGCGAAGTTCATCATGCTGATGACTGCGATTATGGTTCGGGCGCTATTTGTCTGAATCCAATCCAGGTTTCTGGCGTTGATCAGATCTGACATACCAAAATATGCCACGAATTCCTTAGGATTATTATTGCTTGAACTCGACATTGCCAGCGCCGCGCCAAATAGCCCTTGGCCAGATAGCCAGCGTTTTATTTCGTGCATTTCATCGCGGGCGATAGACTTAAGCCCATTTGCGGACATTCTGTCCTTGCCGGCAATTAAGATTATTTCACGGATTGGGCTCATTCTTATGATGCCATCCGTAAACTCTCCGACTTTACGGATGAAGCTTCCCGCGTCGTGGTAAGCGCCAAATACCTCAAATTCAATAAGGTCGCCAACTTTTACATCAACTGTCGAGTCGGCTAGTATTTTGAAATTTGGATGGTTGTTGCTGGAGATACGTTGCCCGTTTTCAGTTTTTTCGATACTGTCGATAATTACGACTTCGGTTTTAAGCTTGATATCGTTTTTCAATAATCTCACGTCCCTTGTTAAATAATAGAAACATCGTTTCTGATTAATACTTTTTTTCATATCGTAAAAACAATGAAATTATATCAGATATCTGTATCTTTGCGAGCTTAAGCGCATTATAATTAGCTTATGAAGAAATTATCTAAACTAAATCTAGCAATTTACGGAACAATATTTATGATCGTGCTTGGCACGCTACTACATTTTACATTTGCGTGGTCTGGAAGGAATCCAGTTGTTGGATTGCTATCGGCGGCTAATGAAAGCGTTTGGGAACATTGCAAGATGTTTATTTTACCTTTATTTATTGTAGGAATATTTGAATATAAACATTATAAAAACTTGCCTAAGGTATTATGGGCAAAATTAGTTCAAATTGTATTTATGAGTCTGTTTATCATTTCGTTCTTTTATACTTACACCGGTGCTTTGGGCGTGCATGAGATTTTAATCGTAGATATTATATCGTTCATGCTAGCAATTGTCTTTGGACAATTAATTAGTTATTACATTTTAAATTCAAATCTGAAGTTGTTTAAGTATAAACGCACTCCAGCTATCGCTCTTATTCTGCTATATATTGTATTTGCTAGTTTTACGTTCTATGCTCCAAGCTATCCTCTCTTTGAGTCTGCGGTTGCGAAATAATACCATAACTAGCCATATGAATATCTCTGGTATGATGAGTATATGAATATAGCCAAGCCAGATTTGCCAGATAGCCTAGAGGCTTGTTCGCCGTCTTTGATTGGCGACTCAATTAATACTGACGGTAATCTGGTTGTTGGCGAAAATTATGAAAACCTAGAGCTTTTTGATAGTGAGATAACCGAATCGAAATTTGATAAAGTTAGTTTTCAGTCGGCTAAACTTAAAGGTATTAAGATTCGGGACTGTATATTTAATGGCGCTAATTTCTCCGGCGCGATTATGTCCGAATCGGAACTTATTAGAGTGAAGTTTGTAAACTGTCGCATGCAGGGCGTAAATCTTAGCGATAGTTTACTTCAAGATGTGCAGATTATCGATTCACTACTTAGCATGTCAAATTTACGTGCATCTAAAATATATTCATCGCTATTTCAGGGCTGTGAAATGTTAGAGGCGGATTTGGCTTTTGCTAACGTTGCCAAGAGTCGCTTTCAAGATTGTCGATTGATAAAACTAAATATTAATAGCACTAGGTTTAAAGATACAGATTTAAGCCAATCGGAAATTGTTGATATTAACGGTGTCGCATCGCTAAAAGGTGCGACGATTGATGAATCGCAGATGATGTATTTGGCTCAGGATTTCGCTTTTGCTATTGGCGTAAAAATTAAGACAAATTAAAAGGCCGACACTTATATGTCGGCCCGGTGCATTAATTATGAGAAGCTGGTGAAAATATCTCCACGGCACCTTTGTCGCGCGTTCTTGTGTCTTCGAGTGTTATTCTGATTAACCACTCGTTTGGGACTTCGGATAATGCATTACCTGATAGTATCCAATTTGGTAACTGAATCATATTTTCATTTAGCCATTCACACGCTTCGCGAATTTCGGATTTATTGAGCACGGCGACAATTGTCTTTACGTTGCTTTTTCTGCTTGCAATAACATACGGTATGCCTTTTAAGTCAGACAGATTGAAACATATTGGCAATTGGTTATGCGATCTGACGCCTGGGTGATTCAGTCTGTATTCGATGTCGAGAAGATTAACCCCTCGTACCCATCTTTTAACCTGGTGAATCCCAAATATTGCAATTAGTTCGCGATCTTTAGCTGTTTTCTGGTCTTCGCAGGCAATTATGATAATGCTGTTCATTTTTATCAACCACCTTAAATATTAGTGTATCGGACCTGCACGTCGACCGATTGCGCCAAATCTAGCCCTGGACTGTATTGCTCTTCGAGTGTATGGTTCGAGTAGCTCTTTGCCGCCGTTATCGTACCATTCTTGATATTGTTTCCGACCCTTTTGGTTGCCTAATATCACAAACCGTTGATCGTTCCAGTCTTCTAATTGTCTGGGTTGTTTGATAATCCCATTACCGGATAAGAAAATCTCGTCGTCTTGACCAGAGAGCCGACAATCGGCGCACCAGCTTTTTTGTCTGGCTATGGTTTGGATTCGTGGCTCGCCTAGGAACATTCCTTTCTTTGTCGATAAGTTACATAGGTCGATTATTATAAATCGTACGCCACTTTTGATATCGCAAGCACGCAATGCATATGGATAGCATGGATTTCTATCGTCACCTAACTTGTTCAATTTTCATCAACTTCTTTCAATTTTTAACCACCGTGGTGGGCGTAATATGTATTGCTATATATTATGTATTTACATTAACATATATAGCTATGTTGTCAAACAGTTAAAAAATGACCTTAGATGTTACTGTTTAGGCCAGTTATTAAGAATAAAATCACGATAATTTTGGTCAATTTGTATTGAATTGAATTTAGATTTAGTTAACCACTTCGGAATGCCTTCCAGATTGTCTTGTTGGGATTTTATATTATCATTTTCAATCTCAACTACGTAACTCAAGATAAGTTTATTCCATTCAAGATGCATGAAGAAATCTTTTCGTTCTAGTTTTACTGCTTTAACGCCGCATTCTTCGAAAAGCTCACGAGCCATTGCCTCGTCGGGAGTTTCATTTTCTTCCATATGTCCACCAGGCAGTCCCCATTTGTCGTCGCGGTCCATATGAATCACCAGGACTTTTTGAAGCCCCTTGCTGTAGACTGCCGCCTTTGTGGTGACATTAAATTGTTTGCGCATGATTTTATTATAACCTTTTTTAATTTCGCAAACTAAAACGTAAAAACTTTTTACATCTTGGTTTGCGAGGACAGAGAGTCTGTCGTCGCAATGGGCATAGTCATTCTTCGATTTGGCCAAAGCTAAGGGCTCTTTCGTATTCGTCACTTTCGTCATTCATCTCTTTTAATAAATCAGCGCGGTGTTTAAGAATGCCTTTTCCAATACCGTTGTACCATTCATTAAACTGTTTAATACTTTCATCGGAATCCAGTATCGTAAAACGGAATTCCGACCAAGCCTGCGTCTCATGATAAAATATAATTCCATAAGTTGTCAGAAAAATTCGTTCGGCTCTGTCTGTCGAATTAAATTTAGCGTCTGCTATAAAGTCTTTTGTTGCTGGCAGCTTCTGTAGCCCCAAATCATACATTCTCGGTCTATCTAGAAAGACACCTTTTCTCGTTAGTATGTCTTCCGGTGATGATGCTGCGAATATCTCAATAAATTTTACACCTATGTCTATGTCACAAAAACGCAAAGCATACGGGTATATGGGGTTTCTTTCTTGCTCGTTAATGTCCATTTCAACTTTTCACTTCTCTCTGTCCAGATTTTTAACCACCGTAGTGGACATAACAAATATTGATAAAAGTTATACCTTGACCATAACATAAATAACAAAAAATGTCAAAAATTTGCTATACTAAGTGTTATGAAATATGTTGCATTGCTTCGGGGGGTGAATGTTGGAGGTAAAAATAAAGTCTCAATGTCTGATTTGCGGCAGATATTTATTAATGCTGGATTTAACAATGTTTCGACCTATATCAACAGCGGTAATGTTATCTTCGAAACAAATATAATAAGAATTATTGATATTTCTAAGTTATGCGAGTCTCTTTTATGGAAAAAGCTAAAAATATCAGCTGGCGTTGCGGTTATTTCAGCCGATGATTTAAACGATTCATTAAACCACGCCCCTGCTTGGTGGAACAATGATTCAAATAGTAAGCATAATGCAATATTTGCGATTGAACCTGCTAGCGTCGAAGAGGTGTTTAAGGAAATTGGTGAAATTAAACCAGATTACGAAAAGATTGCCTATTATGGTGACGTTATTTTTTGGTCGGCGCCGATTGAGACTTTTGGCCGGACTCGGCTATCTAAGATTGTCGGTACGAATACATATGGTAAAATTACTATACGAAATGCCAATACGGCTACTAAATTGAGGGATTTGACGCGTGATTGAGACGGTGCGACCAATTGTTCTAGTTGATATGGATAATGTGCTGGCGGACTTTGATAGTGAGTTAATTAAGCGCTTATTAAAACGATACCCTAATGCCGAATTATCTAAAAAGAGGCAGCATTTTTATCTGGAACATGATTATCCAGAATATGCTAATTGCGTTCCTGATATTTACCGTGAACCAGGATTTTTTAGATCCCTACCGCTGGCGCGACATGCTATTGTTGGTTGGCAGAGATTATTAGACCTTGGTTATCAACCGCAAATCTGCACGGCGGCAGAAGAAGATAGTTTTGATATTATTACAGAAAAAGCTGATTGGCTGCTGGAGCATTTTGTTCCTAAGTTTGGGCGGTATGTTTTAGATACGATGATTGCGTCGAGAGATAAGTATCTACACAGTGGCATCGCCTTGATTGACGATAACCCTAATATCCATAATACCGAGTTGGCTTCGTGGCAGCATATTATTTTTGACCATCCATACAATGAAGGCCTTGCCGGGCCCAGGTTGCATGGCTGGAATGACGATAATCTACCCAATCTGCTAAATGACGCTATGAAGCTAAAATAACTAAACCGTTAACGTTTGCAAATATTAGTAAAAAGTGTATAATATAAAAAGTTTTGGCGTGACGCCGAGGCTTGAACCTTTGGATTTACGGTAAATACTCTTCAATATATAGGAGGCTAATTGGGATGATCGATGATATCCAATCTATAGCAACCAAAAGAATTCTTATCGTTAGGGGTGGCAAATATACTCATACCTGCGAAGGTCTTAATACGCTTGGTGTTCAACAAATGCAGCGAACTTCGGAAAAGATTGCGTTAGCTATTGGCGAAAGTATGCCACTAGTTCTATCTTCAACTGCTAGACGTTCCACTCAAAGTGCAAATATTTTGGCAAAAAGATTAGGTGTTGAGTATGAAGCGCATTCGTCGTTATGGAACGGCGATGGTCGGCATAAAAACCTACCGGCAGTCTTGGGGCTAGTTAGGTCAAGCATGGGTCGCTGTGAAGTGTTGATCTTGGTTACTCATTATTCGTACACAAAGCTATTCCCTGTATATTTTGTCGAGAAAGAATTAAAATCGGTAATACGTAGCTCGGTTGGTCTTGAATGCGGAGGCTTTTGGGATCTGACTTGGGATGAAAGACCTCGGCTTAAATTGAACTAGTTAGTATGCGTATCGTAAATCCAAAATGGCGGCAGATTAATCTGTCGCCATTTTTATATATAAATGACGGACTTGTCACTTTTAAAATGCCCATTTAACATAATGGCGTTTTTAGCATATTGCTATTTTTTGTTTTTTATGCATAATGATATATAGCCCTCAACTGTAATAAGTTAAGTGAGCCGGAGATTAAAAGGGAAACTAACCGATTTGCGTATTATCTTTTTGTTAACAAAAAGTTTACCTATTGATTAGCGAGCAATATTCTGACCTATTAGCGGTGATTATCGTTAACTGGAGGAGCGTATCTGACCTATTGGAAAAACCAACTGGAGGAGCGTATCTGACCTATTAACTAAATAATTTTTGTCTAACTGGAGGTTTGTCGTTTGGCTTATCGAAAAAGTAAATTTTGAAATTATCAACAAAGAAGCTATCGTTGATTGAATTAAATAACTAATAATCTGCCCTGTTAACTAATTTGAAATTGAACACAAAAATCTAAAACATGATTGAGCCGACTTGAATTTATTTCAGTCTTTTGGCGTTTTTATTTAACGCTCAAGTTTATCAATTACGTTTCTTAAAACTTAATAGTAATTTATACATTAACAATTAATATTAACTTTGAAGAAAGGTGAACTTTTAAGCTCATCTAACTAAGAAGTTATCTAAAGGATTAATACGATGAAATCACGGATTAAACATATCCGCGGGATTATTCTCGCCGGAATTATATGTTTGTCTGCAGCTGTATTGTCCTCTCCGTATACTAATGCTGCCGTAGCGCCATTGTCTTTTACAGACAACGCTATTGATGGCTCGAGTACCATTATTCATATTGGTACGTCTGAGCCAAGTAATACGTTTAGATATCTGATTTCCTCAGATGCCAATGCGGTACCAGCACCCGATCTTGGGACAGACTTGTCTGCCTGGACGGAAGTAACGGACGGTTCAATAATAGCTGTAGCAAACGGTACACATATTGGCGTTGCCGAAGTCGACCCAACTAATCTCATGGTAGATTTTGCTGATTCGACAGCGGTAGTGCTAACTGAGGCTTTGGCCCCAACGGTCACAAATGATAATGACTTAAATACGGTATCTGGTATGGATACGACTATGGAATATCGCCTAGACGGCGCTTCATATGTTGCCTATGACTTTGATACTTTTTCAACAATAAATTTTGCAGGTATTCATACTTTATTAGTACGAGTAGCTGCGGTTGCTGACGTTAGCAATGCTAGCCCAGAAACGACATTAAATTTTACATATGCTCATGCAGCTCCAGCTGCTCCTGCTGTGACTTCGGACGACATTAATAACGTCATTCTTGGTCTTGATAATACGATGGAGTTTAGCGTTGATAGCGCATCATATGTTAAATACGATGGATCGAATGAACCAGACTTAAGCGGTGACCACACCGTGTCTGTTCGCGTTGCGGGGAATCTTTCAACTGATACTCCAACTGGCGATGTAACTATTTTGTCTTATACGGAAAATGTTGCGCCAACGGTTACTGGAGTTGAGGATGGAATGTATTATAAGAACAATTTGACAATTACGTTTAGTGGAACTGGTGCAATTAGTGCTACCTTGGACGGAGTGTCGTTTGGTTCTGGTGATATTGTTTCAGGAGAAGGTACGCATGTTTTAATTATTGCGGATTCAACCTATGGCGATGTGACTATCAATTTTACAATTGATAAAACGGCGCCGTCGTTTGACGGTATGGTTGACGGTGCCTATTCTACTGGCGACGTAACTATAACTTTTAACGACATTAATTTAGAATCTGCAAAATTAAATAGCGACGACGTTGGTTTAGAAACGGTTATCTCTAATGAAGGTGTATATACCTTAGTTGTTACTGACCTAGCAGGAAATATCAGTATTACTCATTTTACTATCGATAAGACACAGCCGTCTATTGATGGTATTGATGATGGTTATTATTATTCTGATGATGTAACTATAGCCTTTACTGACGCTAACCTTGCCAGCGCTACTCTAGACGGTGACGTCTTTACCACTGGCTCGACTGTTTCCGCCGAAGGTCTTCACACATTAGTCGTAAC
>Ga0302288_1000685_pt1 | contig 25496 bp, 15 predicted proteins | sample III_Fen_N1_1_FD_194549 | JGI IMG/M metagenome (GOLD analysis project Ga0302288, IMG submission 194549) | Peat permafrost microbial communities from Stordalen Mire near Abisko, Sweden - III_Fen_N1_1 | ecosystem: Environmental > Terrestrial > Soil > Wetlands > Permafrost | place: Sweden: Abisko...
GTGCTAATTGGATACATTGCGTTAATTACTAATTGTGAATTATGAATTACGAATTGAAATATATGCACCGCTGCCTTCAACTGGCACAATATGGTGTTAGTTATGTGGCACCAAACCCCATGGTGGGCGCAGTGCTGGTTATTGACGACAAGATAATAGGCGAAGGGTATCATCAGCGATTTGGTGAACCGCATGCCGAACCTAATGCTATTCATTCGGTGAAAGACAAAGAATTGCTGAAAAGTGCCACTTTGTATGTCAATCTGGAGCCTTGTTCGCATTATGGTAAAACACCGCCGTGTGCCGATTTGATAGTGAAGAGTGGCATTCCGCGTGTGATTATCGGCACGCTCGATCCGAACCCGAAAGTGGCAGGACGAGGGGTAGAAATACTTCGCAATGCCGGTATTGAAGTGGAAGTTGGTGTGTTGGAAGAAGAATGCCGGGAATTGAATAAGCGTTTTTTTATTTTTCAGGAACAACAACGACCTTATATTTTGTTGAAATGGGCGCAAACCCACGATGGTTTTATCGACCGAAAGCGTACTGATATTTCGGAACTGCCGCTGATTATTTCGAATACGATCACCCGACAACTGACGCACCAAATGCGTTCTGAAAATCAATCGATAATGGTAGGTTCCAATACGGTTTTACTGGACAATCCGTCACTTACAGTGCGCGATTGGTCGGGGAAATCGCCGATTCGTGTGGCGCTCGACAGGCAAGGGCGTATTCCGGAAAAGGCAAATCTGCTTGATGGAAGTGTACCTACGATTGTTTTTAGTGAGGTGGAAAAGCCGAATAAAACGCATCTAGAGTTTGTAAAAGTTGATTTTGAGAATGATGTTTTACCAACTATTCTCCAAAAACTGTACGAACGAAATATCCATTCTGTTTTGATAGAAGGAGGCGCGCAGTTGTTGACCAGTTTTATTCAATCGGGGCTTTGGGACGAAGCAAACGTTGAGGTCTCACCGGTTATACTTAATGACGGTATTGCTGCTCCGTTGTTACCATTACAACCTTCGTGCTGTCGATCATTCGAAGGACACGAATGGCTGTTTTACACCAATATAAGAAAAAATTAAACATTTGTTTACCTAAGATATATAAGTCAGAATAATCAAATGTAGTTGATGATTTTTTACATACTATTCAGATCAGCAGACTTGTAACCCGTAACTATTTACTTGTAACTACATAAATTCTTAGCTATCGATGACTCGATTACTGTTTTTTGTTTTTTTAGCCGTATACATTTACACATTGATAAGTATTATTTCTGTGTTGTTGCTCGAGAACAGAAATCCCGCGCGTTCCCTTTCGTGGGTGCTGGTATTGCTGTTTGTTCCGGTGCTCGGCATGTTTTTCTATGTACTTTTTGGTCAGGATTTACGCAAGAAGAAGATTATATCGAAAAAAAGTATTCGTCGCGTAACCGATAGACCTGTTGCGTCATTCGATATAAGTAAGTTAGATGCCGGTTTGATGAGTGATAATCAGTTGAATCTGATTAAAATGCTTTACAAGAACAGCGATGCTGCCGGATATGCATATAATAAAATTGAAATTCTACCTACCGGCGAAAGGACTTTTGATGCTGTTTTCAATGCCATTCGCAATGCTAAGGAGCATATCCATATAGAGTTTTTTATTTTTGATGATGATAAAATATCCAACCAATTGCGCGAAATACTCATTCAAAAAGCTCAGGAAGGCGTTCGGGTGCGCATGATTTACGATTATTGGGGGAGTTTTGATTTGTCGAAAAGATATTTAAAATCATTGCGTGATGCAGGCGTGTATGTTTGTTCATTTTTGCCCTTTCGTTTTCGCTTTCAATTTTCAAGTAGTCGTATCAATTACCGCAATCACCGCAAACTGGTTATTGTTGACGGAAAAATCGGTTTTACGGGTGGTCTGAATATTGCCGACCGCTATATTTATGGAAACACGCTTGGCAAATGGCGCGACACTTTTGTGAGTTTCGAGGGAGCTGCAGTTCATGGACTTCAGTTGCTGTTTCTGGTAGACTGGTATTTTGTGGATAGAAAGCTGATTACCGATGAAAAATATTTTCCTACCCCTGAGGTTTTTGATACAAATCTGGTTCAGATAGTGAGCAGTGGCCCCGATAGCGACTGGGAAGCCATTATGCAGGGTATTGCTTCGGCTATTATGTCGGCCACCAGGTATATTTATATTCAGTCACCTTATTTCATGCCCAACGAAGTAATTGCGTCCTGCATTCAAATGGCTTCGCTGAGTGGGGTAGAGGTGCGATTGATGATACCGTTTCGTTCCGACTCTCGACTATCCGACGCAAGTACCTTTAGTTTTCTTGGGGAAGCACTTGAAGCAGGTGTTCGTGTTTTTCATTACAAAAATGGATTTTTGCACAGCAAAGCTATTGTTATCGATGACTCAATATCTATTGTTGGTTCCTGCAACCTGGACGAACGGAGTTTTGAGCATAATTTTGAGGCCAATGCATTTATCTACGAAACCAAAACAGCCTTAAAGCTTAAAGATCTTTTTGTAAATGACATGGCAAATTGCGTTGAATTCACATTAGAAGCGTGGGTAAACAGAAAAAGACGGCAGAAATTGAAAGAATCATTTGCACGACTTTTCAGTCCGTTGATGTAACTGTCTGGAGGAAAGATAAAAGGCAAAAGAGCAAAGACCCATTAAATGAAAATCGAGGTGCAGAGCAGGAAAGAGAAGGGTAAACAGAGATTTAAATCAGAAAAAAAGATTTAAATTTTATCACAAATAATAGTATTTGTATTTCTCAATATTTGATTTTTTTGTTACTTTTGTGCCACTAAAAAAATAGCGGGATGTAGCTCAGCCCGGTTTAGAGTACTGGTCTGGGGGACCAGTGGTCGCAAGTTCGAATCTTGTCATCCCGACTGCTATTTATCAAAGGTTTACGCGAAAGTGTAAGCCTTTTTTTGTTTGATATCGATTATACCTTTTTTAGGGTATTTTATTTTGTCGCAAAAAACTCTACATTTGCATTTCTAGAATGAGATATTAATATTTGTTGTGAAATGATTAGATTTTTTTCAACAGCATTACGCAAAAAACAATAAATAACTGTACATTTGCAACGATTATAATTATTTTTCTTACTAAAAGACAATGAAAGCCGATTTTAAGCAAATAAAAGATCAAGAAGCAGAACTTCTTTTACGCCTTCAAAATGGAGACGAAGAAGCTTTTGCTGTCTTGTTTTATGCTTATAAGGATAAATTATATGGTTTTTTGAAGAATATTTTAAAGTCAGATGTAATAGCCAAAGATTTGGTACAAGATGTTTTTCTGAAAATTTGGCAAAACAGAGCTAATGCTTCAGAAATTGAAAGTTTTAATGCATATATTTATTTTATAGCTCAAAATCAGGCAATTGATCAATTTAGAAAATCTTCAAAAGAATTGTTTTCAAGTGTTGAATTTTTAAATTTAAAAGAAGATGTACTAACGCCCGATCCGGTTAATACATTAATCAACAAAGAAGCTAGAGAAAAAATAAATGAGGCTGTAAACCAATTACCTCCTCAACAAAAGAAAATATTTGTTCTTCACAATGAATATGGATTTAAGCATCACGAAATTGCAGAGCAATTAAATCTATCGGTATCCACCACTCAGAATCATATGCGTGAAGCTTTACGAAGTCTTCGTGCTTATTTAGCGCACGCTAATCTTATTATTTCCTTCCTTATTTTTATTTCAAGTCTTTCTTTTCAGTTTTAAGAAAATCCGCGTCTCAGGAATATCAAAATAACTCCGATGATTTGGTGATTGGAGCTATTTGTTGTGTTGTTTCTTGTTTTCTATGTCATTTTACTCAGAATAATACATTTTCAGCAAAATAAATCAATATTGACTAGGTGCTTTTCTTTGTCTGTACGTCTTACAGATAATTAAGGCATATTAATTTCTATTTGAATAAAAATCAAACAAATTTACTAATACTTAATTAACCTATGAATAACCAAATGAAAACGGATAGAATTCAATATCTATTAGAAAATTATCTTTCTCAGAATTGCAGTCTCGATGAGAAGAAAGAACTTAACATGCTAATTAATTCATTGGAAGATGAAGATTTAAAAGCAGAGTTTAGAGCACTATGGGATAATTACACAACAGAAATGACATTATCGGATAAAGATTCACAAGATATATTGAAGAATATCTTATCTGAAAAGAAAAATCAGCATCGGACACTTCGAAAGAAAACTAGCCGGTCGGTTTATCTTCGTACCATTTCTGTAGCAGCTTCTTTGTTACTATTAATCTCGGTTGGGATATATATAAGTAAAGGAATTACTTTAAATGGCTCGGGACCAGTAGTTGCCAAAGCTGTTATCGTTTCACCCAATCAGGCTACTTCATATATTCGAAACCTGACTTTGCCTGATGGAACAACCGTTATTCTGCATACAGGAAGTACACTTCAGTTTCCAAAAAAATTCAGCGGAACAACCCGTGAAGTTACTCTTAAGGGCGAAGCATATTTTGATGTTAAGCACATGGCTTCAAAACCGTTTATTATTCATTCCGGTGACGTAAAAACGACAGTTTTAGGAACTGCTTTTAATATAAAAGCCTGGCCGGGTCAAAAAAATGTAATTGTTTCGGTAACACGTGGAAAAGTACGGGTTGAGAACGGAGCAAAAGTATTAGCAGTGCTGACAGTCAATCAGTCGGTAGATTATAATCTTCGGAATGCTGATGCTAAGCAGCAAACCGTGAACGCCGAAGAGACCGTAAGTAACTGGACAAAGCAGGATATGATTTTTAACAGGGCTACTTTTGAGTCGATAGTGCAGGTGCTTAGTCAACGTTACGGAAAAGATATAACAATAAGTAATTCAGAATTGGCAAACACACAAATAACCTCCTCGTTTAGCGGTACAGAACCCTTGGAAAATATACTGGAAACATTGTGTGTCATTAATAGCAACACCCAGTATTTGATAGATGCTAATGAGGTTACAATTATAAATAAAAACTAAATAACAAATAAGGAATATGAATAGAGATGATACTTCTTAGAGCCCGTGATAAAATAAAAAAATCCCTCCGCCGTAGGAAGCATTGAGGGATTTTAAAATAAGAATAATCAAATATCAATTATTACCAATTTTGATGCAAAGATATGAAAAAAACAACTATAAATGTATTAGCTCATTTATTATATAAACCTTATGCTCATTTTCCCCAAAAAATGAGATTGTCTGTAATATTGAGTTTTTTTCTTGTAACTCAACTTCTTTTCACCACTAGCATGTTTGCCCAGACTGCTGATAGTAAGGTAACTCTAGGGTTGAAAAAACAAACTTTGGAGCAAGGGCTTAACGAGTTAGGTAGGATTACTAAACTTCGGGTGGCTTTTTCTTACCCGCAAGTAGCAAAATACACCAATATTTCCATTGAGAAAAAAAATCGTACGCTAGGGGAAACGCTCAATTTGTTGTTAGCAAATACAAATTTGACCTACAAGATCAAAAATAATAGTCTACTTATTTTTGAAAAGAGTTTTAATGAAGTAGTCGAACCGGTGAAAATTAGCCGTAGTGGAACTCTGGTTGGTCGGGTTGTGAATAGCAATGATGAACCGATACCCGGAGTATCCGTTTTTATCAAAGGAGTTGCCGGAAAAGGAACTGTAACCGATAGTAACGGTGCTTATTCAATTAGTAATTATTCAATTAGTAATTTGTCAGAGAACGAAAATGTTCTTGTTTTTTCACAAATAGGATTAAAGAGACAAGAAATTATTATTGACGGAAGATCTCTGATAAATGTAAAAATGGAAGATGAGAATCTGACACTCAATCAGGTTGTTGTTACAGGTATATTTACCAAGAAAGCTGCTTCCTACACCGGTTCTGCGGTAACAGTGACTTCGAAAGAACTTCAACTTAATGGTAACAGAAATTTGGTATCATCCTTGCGTAATATTGATCCTTCATTTAATATTATTGAAAGCAACTCATTTGGTACTGATCCAAACCGACTTCCCGAAATTCAGATTAGAGGAAATTCAAGTGTTCCGAATATTTCTGAATTAAAAGGTGAAACCAGAGTCGGATTAAATACGCCTTTGGTTGTTATTGATGGGTTTGAATCCACATTGCAAAATATGGTAGACATGAACGAAAATGAAGTTGAGTCTATTACTATTTTAAAAGATGCTTCTGCAACTGCAATTTATGGTTCGAGAGGTGCAAATGGGGTTGTGGTAATTAAAACCAAAGCTCCCAAAGGTGGTAAACTATTGTTATCTTATAGCTCACGGTTAAACATCGAAAACCCCGATTTGTCGGCATACAATCTTCTAAATGCTAAAGATAAACTTGATTTGGAGTATAAAGTCGGAATTTACAATAATGTAAGAGCCGAAAGTGATCTACCGCTAAAACGGTACTATAATTTTTTGTTAAATGAAGTCAACTCGGGTGTAAATACGAATTGGCTTTCACTTCCATTACGTTCAGGAATTGGTCAACGCCACAACCTGAGATTAGAAGGGGGTGATGAACGCTTTAGATATTCTGCTTCTGCACAGATAAATAACACTGCCGGTGTTATGAAAGGCTCTTTCCGTAATAATTTTAATGGGACGATTAATCTTACTTATTATTATTCCAATCTTAGATTTAACAATCAGTTAATTATTGGGCTGACAAATCGCGAGAATTCACCCTATGGTTCGTTTAGCGATTATTCACAAATGAATCCTTACTGGCGTCCATACAACAGCAATGGGGTTGTCAACAAGTTTTTAGGTGACCCTGGAAGTACTGATTATAGTGGGGTTTGGCTTAATTTACCAACTAGCCCTTTGTACAATGCTTCGTTGAATACATTTGACAAAGGCAATAATACATCTGTCACGAATAATTTCTCGATAGAATGGATGGTTGTTCCGGATTTAACAATGAGAGCTCAGCTTGGACTCATAAAAGGAATAAATCAAAACGACAGATTCAGGCCTGCTGAACATACTGCTTTTGCAAATTACTCAGGAACAGACATATTACGCAAAGGTGACTATCTCTACGGAGTAGGGAATAGCTTTTCATATGATGGAAGTTTAAACCTTAATTACTCTAAAACATTTGCCGAAAAACATGCTCTTTATTTTGGTTTAGATTATAATATACGTCAATCAAAAAGCTCCAATTATAGTTTTTTGGTAGAGGGTTTTACCAATGCTAATTTCGATTTTCCGTCGATGGCTCTTCAATATGCACAAAACAGTAAGCCTAGTGGATATGAAAGTTTGACAAGGTCGGTAGGTTTAACAGCTAATGTGAACTATACATATGACAACCGATATTATGTAGATGCTTCGTTAAGAGAAGACGGTTCATCTCAATTTGGTTCCCAAAAACGATTCGCTCCCTTCTGGTCTGCAGGCTTAGGTTGGAATCTCCATAATGAAGCTTTTTTAAAAGATTCGAGACTTATAAACAGATTGAAAATAAGAGGTTCGGCAGGTAGTACCGGTTCTCAAAATTTTGATGCTTATCAATCACTTTCTACCTATCAGTACTTTACCGATAACAGATATTATACTTGGATGGGAGCTTATTTGCTTGGACTCGGCAACGATCAACTTAAATGGCAACAAAAATCAAATTATGATATTGGATTGGAAGCACAGGTTTTAAATCACAGGGTTTCATTGACCTTTGATTATTATACAGGAACTACAAAAGATTTGATCTCTTCTATCGATCTTTCTCCTTCAAACGGATTTTCAAGCTATGTTGAGAATGTAGGTAAAATGAAAAATACAGGTTTTGAATCTAAAATTACCGCATATTTATATCGTAATCTATCGAAAGGTATTTCGTGGAATATTTCAGCGGCCGTTTTCCAGAATAAAAATAAGGTAATAAGTATTTCAAAGGCGATGAATGATGCTCAACAGAGTATTCTTAATGCAGGAGGTTCAATCCCTACCACATTATATATGGAAGGATATTCATCCAACGCCATTTGGGTAGTACCTTCATTAGGAATTGACCCAAGTACAGGGAAAGAATTGTTTTTGGATAAAAATGGAGATCCAACTTACACGTGGAGTTCTCAAAATGCTCGAGCATGTGGCACTACAGATCCTGACTTACAGGGAAACTTCGGCTCAATGTTTCGATACAAAGGGATAACTCTGAATGTAACATTCCGATATCAGTATGGCGGACAAGCATACAATCAAACACTTATAAATAAAGTGGAAACGTCAAAGTATACTTATAATTTGGATGCTCGTGTATATACCGGCCGCTGGCAATATCCCGGTGATCAGGCTTTTTTCAAAAGCCTAAATTCTACATCGTCTACTCTAATGACTTCACGCTTCGTTCAGGATGCTAATACATTGACGTGTCAGGACATTAATTTGCAGTATGATTTTAAATCACGAAAATTGACAAAGCTTACAGGTATATCAGTATTAACACTATCTGCCAGTATGGACGATCTTTTCTATTTGTCAACCATTAAGCGAGAAAGAGGTACTGACTATCCATTTTCAAGAAACTTATCTTTTGGAGTAAGTGCTATTTTTTAATCTACAAAATTATTTAGATATGAATAAAATAATAATTATCATTGGTTTGATAGGATTAGTAACCTTAAACTCCTGCAATGATTATCTAAGTGTGAACCCGAAGACTCAAATGACTCAGGATGTTCTTTACAGTTCAGAGAGCGGTTTCAAAGATGCCTTAACAGGGGTTTACATTCAAATGAAATCAAACTCGATTTATGGACAGAGCCTTTCAATTACTACAATTGAACAACTTATAAGCAACTGGAATGTAACAGCAAATACTCTAGAATCGAAAATAGGACTCTACAACTACACAGATGCTTCTGTGGAAACTCAGTTTAATAACATTTTTTCAAAGCAATATAGCGTTATAGCTAACATTAACGCTATTCTTGCAAAATTAGAGGAAAAACATGATGTGTTTAAAAACGAAAAGCTTTATCAGCTAATTAAAGGTGAATGCCTCGGGTTAAGAGCATATTGTCATTTTGATGTGCTGAGACTTTGGGGGCCTGTACCTGCCAATGCAAGTTCTACCAACAAGATTTTGCCATACGTGAAGGTGCTTTCGAAAGATCCTACGACCTACAACAGTTATCAGGAATATCAGGCAAATTTGATTGCCGACCTGAATCAAGCCGACTCTTTGCTAAAAGCAGTAGATCCGGTTCAGAGCTACTCGTTAGTAGATTTAGGCAAGCCTAGCACGAATGGAAGCTCAAGTTTTAATCCTTCCGATACATATTTTGCTTATCGCTATCTAAGGTTAAACTATTATGCAGTTAAGGCTTTAGAAGCTCGCGTTAATCTTTGGTATGGTAATAAGGATGCTGCTTATGCATCTGCCAAAACAGTTATTCAGGCACTCAATCCCGATGGTAGTACAAAATTCCGTTTAGGAACTTCTGCTGATATGACAGCAAAAGATTATAGTCTTATGAATGAACAAATTTTTTCGCTGTATGATTTTGAGCTGAATTCGAAGTATAATAATCAGTTTGCCAATGGAATAATCTATAAAGGAACAACAGAAACAACCGTAAAATCGCAACTTTATGGCAATACTGGTACCGATATTCGAGAAGTAAATCTTTGGCAATTGATTACTTTACCCAATGCATCGAAAACGTATGTCTGTCAGAAGTACAACGTTCCGGCTATTGCAGCATCCGGCTTTGCTGATCAAAACAGAATACCGATGCTTCGTTTGAGTGAGCTATATCTGATTGCCATAGAATCTGCTCCTAGTACTGAAGCACAAGCTCTGTGGGCTACATTTCGAACTGCACGAAATATTACTGTTACTACACTTCCGGTTGACCCATTAATGGCTCAGCTAGAACTCATTAAAGAGTATCGTAAAGAATTTGTTGCCGAAGGGCAGGCGTTTTACGCCTATAAACGAATTAATGCGGCTAAAGCAAATGTATTATGGACTCCAACAGCTGCAGTTATAAACTATGTTGTTCCATTACCACGTACAGAAACTGTTCCAACCAATTAAACAATTAAAGAGTATGAAAAAAATAATTTCAATCATAATTCTCGCCATTGTATTTTTATCAACAGCGTGTGAAGAGAATAATTTTAAAATTTACAACGATGGTGATCTTATTCAGTTCGGACCCGAAGAGTCGAGGATTTATATGGCTTCATATAATCTTGTCGACACTACGAAAACTTATACTTTCTATTATAAGCAGGCAACTGTAATTCAGGATACTGTTTTCTTTGACATCTATGCCATTGGGGGTGTTTCTTCCAGAAACCGAAGCTTTGCGCTAAAGCAGGATTCGGTAGCAGGGGCAACGAATGCTGTACCCGGAGTTGATTACATTGCTTTCGATGACCCGAGAGTTAAAGAAAATTATATAATAAAAGCAGGAGCAGTTCATACACGCGTTCCGGTTATTTTATTGAGGAATGCGAAATTGAAAACGAATACGCTGACACTTAAAATATCGACTGTAGCGAATGAAAATTTCAGATTGGGTGAAAAATCAAATATTTGGCGAAAAATTATCTTTACTGATCGACTCAGTCAACCAAACCAATGGGATGCAAACATGACTAAGTATTATATCGGTAATTATTCGCTTGCGAAGTATGTTTTTATGATTCAGGCAACAGGGGACAAATGGGATGATGATTTTATTTTGACACTTAAAAGTGATTATTCGTTGATGTCATTTTATACAAGTTTCCTAAAAACATCATTGATTGATTACAACAATGCCCACCCAACCAGTTTATTAAAGGATGAAAATGGTGTTTTGGTCACTTTCCCATAATCCTTATTGTAAATTGGAAATTATCACATCAAGAAACAAAAAAATAGAAAAAATGAAAAAATATAATATATTCATGCTAATTTGTTTATCAGCGTTTCTTCATTCCTGCTTTAACGTTGTAAACGACTTCAACTACCTGACTCCCGAAGTTATTTCTGTAACAGGATTGAACACTAGCTATGATAGGATTTCTCAGGTTGATTCGCTGAACTTTACACCAACAGTTAGCTCTACAGATCAAAATGCCGATTTCGAGTATTTTTGGGGAATTTACGAAACCAATGTACAAGGTTATGCACCCAAGCTTGACACTTTATGTAAAACATTATCCATTAAATATAGAATAATTCAGCCTGCAAAGGCCTGGATATTAGAATTTGGTGTAAAAAATAAACATACGGGTTATACTAAAATTGTAAGTTCTACCATCAATGTTGGAACAAAATTTACGAGAGGCTGGTATGTATTGAAAGATGATGGAACCCTGTCGGATTTAGACTTGTTTTTGACTCCCACTACCATTGTTCCTACTTCTTCCATCGAAAATGTTTATTCCTTAGTGAATGGAAAAAAGCTGGATGGAAAAGGACTTGGATTGAATTTTGAATCAACGTACAAATCAACAGTTACAGGAGTAAATGCTAATACTCGGGCTATGTTTATTTTTACAGATAAAGATGCCTCAATAATCAATACGAATACGGTGAAGGAAATACGTCCCTTTAATACATGCTTTTACATGACACCTGCTGTTAAAGCTCCAAATTTTATGATAGTAGGTTCATCATCCGATTATTTTGTGAATAATGGAATCTTATACGGTATTTCCACGATTACAAACAATTTTGGAATATTTGGCAATGCTCAAATGCGTGATGCAATTAATTCTCCCTATCGTCTATCTAAATATTATCTAACTCATACAAATAATAACCCCGTATTCTTTGATGAAACGAGTAGCTCGTTTGTTTCCGCCAGTGGTGCTTCGAATATGCTTAGCCCAATCACCAACGCAGCGGTAACATCTATGAGCGCAAATAAGAATAATAAAACACTTTTGTATCTTGGCCCTAAAGGTATAACTACATTCGAGGGAGTTGCAGTGCTTCAGGATAAAACCAATCCGGCTTTAAAAATTCTTTCTGTAATTACTCCAAGTACTACTGCCTTTAAAATGGTAAATGATACTTTACTTACTACTTCTAAACTATATAATGCGGTTAATTACACTGCGAATGTAGGAGATGAAAGTATCTTGTATTTTGTTGTCGGTAGTAACCAAGTCTGGTCTCGTAATTTGGTCAATAAGTTTGAACAGCTGCAGTTTACAGCACCTGCTGGCGAAACCATTACTTATATCAGACATCGGAAATCCACAGAAACTGGGTATGCATTTAATTATGTGATGATTGGTACAACTACTGATTCAGGGACTTATAATGTACGGATGTTTACAAAAACAGCCGGTAACCTTACAGCAACTCCAACGATTACATTAACTGGTAGTGGGCGTGTTACTGATGTTTTTTACTTGTCGCCATCGACTTCCTATTTAACTTACCCTAATGCATATTAAAGAGTTAGCTTAACAAACAATTAATTCTTCGAATAAATGAAAAAAACAATATTAACTGTCATATCTGTGATAGTATGCATGAGTGTTGCCTTTGCTCAGTCGTCTGATTTGGCTATTGTAAAGGGTGTAATACTTAAAAAAAACATTCCGGAATCTATCACTTTGTACAAAGTTGTAAATGGTGAAGCTGTTTTACACTCGAAAGTTCAGGTGGCTAAAGACGGTTCGTTCGGTTTTGTATTTACTCCTGAGCCTGCCGGTTTTTATCGCATAGGAGAGCGAAATTCTCAAACCCGATTGTATGTTAGTCCGGGGAAAAATATTTCTGTTCAAGTTACTGATACTAGTTTTACAGTTCAACCATCGGATGTAGAAAATAGCAAACTACAAGAATGGAGTAACATAATTTGGGGTATAAAAAAAGCAAATCAGTTAGCTGGTAACTTTACTTTCAAAGAGATATTTCCAATTATTCCTGATTTGGAAAAGCGAAAAAATAGTTTTTTATCATCGATAAATAGTGGGAATGCAGAATTCGACAATTTGTTAAAAGGATTGGTCGGCGCTGAATTCGAATATGAATTGTATCACTTCCTATTTATGCCGCGTGCGGCTCATCCAACCGAAAGCGATATGCCTGAGATTTACAATAGGGTTAGTAATACACTCCATTTTGTAACCACCGAAGCCATGAAGTACGACTTTGGTCAAGCCTTTGTGAGCTCTTTTATTCAATTTAAAGTAGGGCAAATGGCTAAGAGATCTGGAAAGGACTTCAATTATAGGAATGCAACTTTTAGTGCTTGTCAGGAAAATATTAAAAATGACACTCTTAAAGGATGGTATTTGATAAACACCACTCTTTTACATTCTAAAGCATATGATCAGGCCTATCGCGACAATTTGGCAAAAGTTAGTTCATACATTTTGACGACTGATCAAAAGGGTGTAATCGCCAGGTTTGAGAAGTCAATTCGTACTTTTAGCGATGGCGAGCAAGCCATTAATTTCGTGGGTAGTACAGTGGAGGGGAAAAAAGTTTCGCTTACCGATTTTAAGGGAAAAGTGGTACTGCTTGATGTGTGGGCAACATGGTGTGGTCCTTGCAAAAAAGAAATTCCATCGCTGAAAAAGCTTGAAGAGGAATTTCATGCTAAAGATATTGTCTTTATCAGTTATTCTATCGATGAACTAAAAGACCTGGATAAATGGAAAAAAATGATTGCTGATGAGCAGCTTAAGGGTGTTCAGTTAATTGGTAGTGCCGCTTGGAAATCACCTATTTGCAGTGACTATACAATTACCGGTGTGCCTCGTTTTATGGTTTTTGATAAAAATGGTAAGATTGTTACAATCGACGCACCTCGTCCATCGAATCCGGAATTAAAAGCTTTGCTAGAGAAGGAACTTTTAAAATAAAGTTTCTAATTTTCAGGGATATGTTATGCCATTCATGATTCTTTTTTAGAAACAGAGTGACTACTTCACAACTAGTATAATTATTTTTTCAAATTTACATTTAATTCTTTTTACATGATATATAATAAAGCCAAATGGCTAATTCTATCGTTGCTTTCATTGTGCGTATTATCGGTTAGTGCTCAGCCGGCTGCCGACAATACGCTACTTCCTCTTGACCCGGCTGTGAAAACGGGTAAACTTTCTAACGGATTTACCTACTATATACGAAAAAATGTAGAACCAAAAAGTCGCGTTACATTATATCTGGCAAATAAAGTAGGATCCATCCTCGAAAATGACGACCAACAAGGTCTTGCGCATTTTCTGGAACATATGAGTTTTAATGGAACAAAACATTTTCCCAAAAATGAGTTGGTAAGTTATCTTCAAAAAGCAGGTGTTCGGTTTGGAGGTGATTTAAATGCATACACTAGCTTTGACGAAACCGTTTATCAGTTACCATTGCCAACAGATAATGCAGAATTACTCAATAACGGTTTTCTTATTATGCGCGATTGGGCTCATAATCTGCTACTTGATTCATTAGAAATAGATAAAGAACGTGGTGTAATACTTGAAGAAAAACGATTGGGTAAAAATGCACAACAACGCATGAAAGACCAATATTTACCTATGCTGCTTAATCAATCGATGTACAGCAAGCGTATGCCTATTGGCACTGAAGAAGTTTTGAAGAATTTCAAAAAAGCTACGATACAGTCGTTCTATAATGATTGGTATCGTCCTGATTTACAAGCTTTGATTGTGGTAGGTGATATTGATGTGGCTACAATCGAGAAGAAAATTGTTGACATGTTCTCGGATCTGAAAGTGCCTGAACAAGCTCGAAAACGGACTGAGTACACGATTCCTCTGATTGAAAAAAATCAATTTATGGCCGTTACAGATAAAGAATTTCCGGCTACTGTACTTCAGGTATTGATAAAACATCAAGCTTCCGAAACGAAAACGATCTCTGATTATCGAAATGGCATTATCCGTTCACTCTTTAATCGCGTTTTAGGTTCACGAATTAATGAATTGACGAAACAATCTAATCCGCCTTTTATACAAGGAGGTGTATCTATTGGCAGTTTTCTAGCCAATCTTGATGTAGCGTCAGTTCAGGTTGTAAGCAAGCCCGGTGAACTTGAAAAAGGATTCAAAGCATTGTGGACTGAAATAGAACGCGTTAAAGAATATGGGTTTACGCAGACCGAACTTGATAGAGCCAAAGCAGTTTTACTTAAGAGTGCCGAATCAATTAATAATGAAAAGGATAAAACGAAATCGGAGGCGTATGTAAAAGAGTATTTAAATCTTTTTCTTAAAAATGATCCGGCTCCCGGAGTGGAATTCGAATATACATATTGTAAGAACAATTTAAAGGATATTTTACTAAGCGAAGTGAATGCTCTTGCCACTAAATATTTAGTAGATGTTAACCGCGATGTGATTCTATTGGCTTCAGATGCCGATGCGGCATCTTTGCCCACCGAAGTTGTTGTTAATAGCTGGATTTCAGATGTGAGGAAAAGTAAAATTACGGCTTATGTAGACAATGTGTCTGACAAACCGTTGTTGAAAACATTACCGGTTCCGGGTCAAATTGTTTCGGAAAAAAAGCGTGAAACTATCGGAGTTACTGAATTTAAACTGAGTAATGGCGTAAAGGTAATCGTTAAACCAACCGATTTCAAAAATGATGAATTGATTTTTAATGCTTACAGTCCGGGTGGAACTTCATTATACAGCGATGCAGATTATGAGTCGGCAGCGCGTGCTTCTGCATTGGTGAATTATGGAGGATTAGCCGATTATTCATTGATCCAGCTAAGTAAATATTTGTCAGGTAAAAAGATAGCTGTGTCTCCATACATCGGTGAACGGACTGAAGGATTTTCGGGTTATAGCTCAATAAAAGATTTTGAGACAGCTCTACAAATCATTTATTTATATTTTACTAATGCTCGCAAGGATTTAGATGTTTATAATGGAGTTTTGACGCAAGAAAAAGCTAATTTGGCCAATCGTAGTAAAGATCCCGAATCTGTTTTTTCTGATTCTGTAGCAGCGGTGTTAGGCAATTACAATATTCGTCGCACAGGCCCAAGTCTCGAAAAAATAGCGAAAATAAATCTTTCTAAGTCGTTCGATATTTACAAAGAGCGATTTGCAGATGCGTCTGACTTCACATTCACATTTGTTGGAAATATTGATCTTGAGAAAATTAAACCCCTGCTCAATCAATACCTGGCAGCTTTACCAAGCCTTAAACGGGTTGAAAAGGCAAAAGACCTGGGGATTCATATTCCTACAGGGAAAATCAAAAAAGAAATATTTAACGGTCAAGATCAGAAATCTACTGTACGATTGACATTTAGTGGTGATTATAAGTATTCGGAAGTTGAAAATAATAGTTTGAATAAACTCTCGGAAGTGCTAACCATTAAACTTATCGAACGACTTCGTGAACAGGAAAGTGGAGTTTATGGTGTGGGAGCAAAAGCTTCGTGGAATAAATATCCAACGTCCCGTTACTCGTTTAGTATTTCGTTTGGTTGTGCACCAGAAAATACTGAAAAGCTGATTGCTAGTACATTGGATGAAATTAAAAAGCTTCAATTGAATGGTTGTGAACAAGCTGACATTGACAAAATTGTGGCTGAAGGTCTTCGTTCAAATGAATTGCGATTGAAAGATAATGGGTTTTGGATAAATTACTTGTCGGGTAAGTATCAAAATAACGAGAATCCTGAAGCTATACTAAATTACACGAAAATATTGAAAAATACAAGTTCAGATATAATTAAGGAATCTGCCTCGAAATATCTAAAAGGTGACAATTTTATTCAATTGATTCAGTATCCTGAAAATAAACAATAAATAACTATACAAATAAAAATTATGAAGCATATAAAACTTTTTATACTGGCTTTACTCCCGTTATCCATATTTGCTCAGTCGGAATCTTTCACCGTAAAAGGGACTGTTGGTAAACTTAATTCTCCATCAAAGGTCTATTTAAGTTATCGTCAAAATAAAACTGTAATAACAGACTCAGCATCGATTAAAAATGGTATGTTCGAATTGAAAGGTCAGGTATCTAACCCGGTTAAAGCTAAGTTAGTATTGGATCATGCAGGAAAAGGACTTCAAAGTCTTCGAACCCCTGATTTTGTTGAACTGTATCTTGAAAAGGGAGTTATTTCCTTAACAAGTAAGGATTCTGTGTATAATGCTGTAGTAGTAGGGTCGGTAGTTAATGATGATAATAGAAAGCTTACTGAAAAATTGGCAGCTGCTAAGAACAAAATGAAAGTCATGATGGCGGAATATTATGCTGCCCCCGACGAAAAGAAAAAATCTAAGGAATTTCAAGATGAGACAGAAAAAAGATATAATGCTATCACAAAAGAAATACAAGAAATAGAGTCAGCATTTATTCGAGACAATCCAAACAGTTATGTTTCATTGGATATTATTAAGAATACAGGTGGGTCAATTCCCAATGTAGAAGTTCTGGATTCATTATTTAAAAGTTTGACAGAAACAATACGTAACTCTTCAGCAGGCAAGGAGCTTTCAGAGCGAATTGATAAATTGAAACTTGTTGCGGTAGGTGCTATAGCTCCGGATTTTACACAGATGACTCCCGAAAATCAACCGGTAAAGCTGTCAGACTTTAAGGGCAAATATGTTTTGATTGATTTTTGGGCATCGTGGTGTGGTCCTTGCCGGGCAGAGAACCCTAATGTGGTGAAAGTATACAATCAGTACAAAGACAACGGCTTCACTGTGTTGGGTATATCGCTAGATAATGAAAAAGGAAGAGATGCATGGCTAAAAGCTATAAACAAAGACCAATTGACCTGGACTCAGGTTTCGGACTTAAAAGGCTGGTACAATGAGGTTGCAGCTTTATATTCTGTGAAAGCGGTACCTCAAAATTTTTTAATTGATCCAAATGGAAAGATTATTGCAAAAAATCTTCGTGGCGAAGAATTAGCTGCCAAATTGAAAGAGATAATTAAATAATCATTCTTTCTCATAGTTTGATTATTTAATCTTCTTTTTTCTGGAGCTCCCTGCTTGAGACTCATAACTCGGTAGGGAGCTTTTTTATGTAGGCTTTTAGCATGTCTTATTGATAGTTGTAATATAAATTAGTATGATTACAGATTACTCTCTGAAAGTTGGTGCAAATGGTCTAAACAATAATTACTGGGTTATTTAATTGTTAGCGATATTTAGAATGTTAGTCTTACTATTTCTTTTCGAAATGTAACTGCTAAAGGACTTCTAATTTATCGTATCTTTGCATAAATATTCCAAAAATAAGTTCAATATGCTCTCATTACAAGAACGTTCGAAAATAATAACCCTGATTAAACAGGAAGTCATTCCGGCTATAGGTTGCACTGAACCGGTTGCAGTAGCTTTAGCGGTAGCCAGGGCTACCGAAGTATTGGGTGTGATCCCCGATAAAATTGAAGTTTCACTCAGTACCAATATGCTTAAGAATGCTATGGGTGTCGGTATACCCGGTACAGGTATGGTGGGTTTGCCTATTGCCATTGCATTGGGTGCGCTTATTGGTAAATCGGAATATGGACTTGAAGTGCTAAAAGACCTGACTCCAGAAGCATTGGAGCAAGGTAAGAAGATGATCGACGATAAGGTGATTACTGTTTATCTGAATCAGAAAATTACCGATAAACTCTATATCGACGTGCTGGTTAGAAGAGGAGATGATACTGCGCAGGTCATCATTAGCCGTAATCATACGCGCTTCTCGCATATTCAGAAAAACGAAGAAGTGATTTTGCATCTGGATAATGAAACAGGAGGCGATATTTCAGCAGAAAAAAGTGTAAATTTGTCGTTCGATAAAGTATGTGATTTTGCATTGGAAAGTCCCGTTGAAGACTTGAAATTTATTTTAGATGCATCTGTAATGAACAGAGCTGCTTCCAACGAATCGATGAAAGGTCAATACGGACACAGTGTAGCTCAGACAGTGCGTAATGGTAGTCAGCAGAACGTGATGGGAAATACCATTTTTACCCGCATGTTGTCGGTTACTGCAGCTGCCTGCGATGCTCGTATGGCTGGAGCGATGTTTCCGGTAATGAGTAATTCAGGTAGTGGTAATCAGGGAATTGCAGCTACACTGCCGGTGTCGGTATTTGCAGAAGAAACCGGTAAATCGGAAGAGGAATTGGTGCGGGCGCTGGTGTTGAGCCATCTAATGACTATTTACATTAAGCAAAGTCTTGGAAGGTTGTCGGGTTTGTGCGGTGCTATTGTTGCTGCTACCGGATCGGCTTGCGGTATTACTTACCTGATGGGAGGTAGCCGTGATCAGATTGCCTATTCTATTAAGAATATGATTGGTAATATTACCGGAATAATTTGCGACGGGGCAAAACCCAGTTGTGCGCTCAAAGTGTCCAACGGAGTTTCTACCGCTACATTATCGGCTTTGATGGCAATGGATAATAAAGTAGTCACGTCCATCGAAGGTATAACCGACGAGGACGTAGACAAAACGATTCTTAATCTTACTAAAATTGGTTCGGAAGCCATGAACGAAACTGATCGCATGGTGTTAGAGATCATGACTCACAAAGGAGAATAAAAAATAAAATATCAGATATATTCATTATGACTAAAAAAATAGTTTTATCGTTTCTGTTCCTGTGTTGGGTGCTTGGCATGTCTGCTCAGATACTGAAACCCGTTACATGGAGCTTTTCTAATAAGCAAGTATCAGATACCGAATTTGATCTTGTTCTTACTGCCAGCATTGATAACAATTGGCACTTATACTCACAGTTTATTGCCGATGGTGGGCCGGTGCCAACTTCGTTTAAATTTAATCCATCACCCGACTATGCGTTGGTAGGTAAGGTGACCGAATCGCCAAAACCAAAAAAGATTTACGAAAAGGTATTTGAAATGGAAGTGGCTTTTTTTGAGAAGAAAGCTGTTTTTACTCAAAAAGTAAAGCTAAAAGTACCCGATGCAAAAATTAAAGGTACGCTCACGTTTATGGTGTGCGACGATAGCCAATGTCTGCCTCCCGAAGATCTCGACTTTTCATTTGATGTGAAAGGAGCAAAAGTGGCGTCTGCAGATGCTAAGACCTCTACTCCGGCAGTTGCGCCTGCTGCCGATACAGCAAAAGCTGCTGTAACTTCGGCACCAACCGTTGTGAAAGATTCAGCTGTTTCGGAATTAAAAACACAAGCACTTGCTGTTACTTCAACAACTAGCGAAAAACAATCCTTGTGGACTATCTTTTTTCTAGGATTATTAGGTGGGTTTGCAGCATTCGTGATGCCTTGTATTTTTCCAATGGTACCTATGACGGTTAGTTATTTTACAAAGAAAGAAGTTACAAAACGTAAAGGAGTCATTAATGCACTGATTTATGGCTTATCAATTATAGTTATCTATGTTGTATTAGGGTTGCTCATTACAGTTATATTCGGAGCTGATGCGTTGAATGTACTGTCAACTAATGGCGTGTTTAACTTCTTATTTTTCTTACTGTTGGTTGCTTTTGCGCTATCGTTTCTGGGTGCTTTCGAACTGGTATTGCCATCTTCCTGGGTAAATAAAATGGATAGTAACTCCGATAAAGGCGGCTTGGGAGGATTGTTTTTCATGGCCGGTACACTGGCTTTGGTTTCCTTCTCCTGCACTGGCCCAATTGTTGGTACATTATTGGTACAGGCAGCTACTATGGGCCAATTACTCGGCCCTGCTATTGGTATGCTTGGTTTTGCAATCGCACTTGCCATTCCGTTTGTGCTGTTTGCCATGTTCCCGGCTTGGATGAAGGCTATGCCAAAATCGGGAGGTTGGTTGAATAGTGTAAAAGTAGTGTTAGGGTTTCTGGAACTAGCTTTCTCGTTTAAATTTCTCTCAAACGTGGATTTAGCGTATCACTGGAATTGGTTCGACCGCGAGATATTCCTTTCGTTGTGGATTGTCATCTCTGCGTTGATGGGTGTTTATTTATTAGGAAAACTGAAGTTGCCGAATGATAGCGAAGTAAAACATGTGTCTACTTCACGTTTGGTATTGGCCATTATAACCTTGTCATTTACGGTGTATATGATTCCCGGACTTTGGGGTGCGCCGCTTAAATCTATATCAGCGTTCTTGCCTCCAATGAGCACACAGGACTTTGTAATGACGGGCGGCAGTACGTCGGTTGCAACTCATGATTCCGGAACTCACAAGTATGGTGATATTTTCCATGCACCGCTTGGTTTGGATGTGTTTTACGATTATGACGAAGGATTAGCTTACGCAAAAAAAGTAAACAAACCGGTATTTATCGACTTTACCGGTCATGCCTGTGTCAACTGTCGAAAAATGGAAGCTTCGGTTTGGCCCGACAAAGAAGTGCTTTCGCGCTTGTCCAATGACTATGTGGTAATTCAACTTTATGTGGATGATAAAACCGATTTAGCGACAGCAGAACAAACGGTATCAAAATACAGTGGAAAAGAAATAGAGACCATTGGTAATAAATGGAGTGACTTGCAAGCCTCTCGTTTTAATGCTAACTCACAACCGTTTTATGTGCTACTCGATACCAAAGGTGACTTGTTAGTTCAACCCAAGGGTGCCGATTACGATCCAAGGTCTTTTACCGGTTACCTGGATAGCGGACTTGATGCTTTTAAAAAAAATAATAGATAGCTCTTTAATGTTAGAAATTCCCTTTTGAAAATAATATTTCAAAAGGGAATTTCTTTTTACTATTCATATTAAGAGCAATTTAATCTGATTTCTCTTGTATTTCGATTTTCATTTTCAACATTTTTTTTGTTACTTTGTTACTTTATTAATCATTCAAACTTACAATTATGGACAAAAAACTGAAACGTTCAAAAAACCAAATGATTGGTGGTGTTTGCGCAGGTGTTGCGGAATATTTTGATTGGGATGTAACGCTTGTAAGAGCTGCTTATGCCATCCTGTTTTTCTTTTTTGGGGTAGGATTTTTGCTGTATTTAGTTCTTTGGATTGTTATTCCTAAGTCAGACGAATAATGTTTAATTATTGAACAGTTTTAATTCATAAACCGTTTGATAAGAAAACTCCTGACCGTTCACTGATAACAAAAATCCCGTGCCTTTTAAACTTACTTCTCCATTTAGTCCTACCGGCGATCAACCCGAAGCTATCAAGCAATTGGTGGAGGGGCTGCGTGCGGACATCCCTTATCAAACGTTGCTTGGTGTAACCGGTTCAGGTAAAACATTTTCAATAGCCAACGTGGTGCAACAAATTCAGCGCCCCACGCTTATCCTGAGTCATAACAAAACCTTAGCAGCTCAGTTGTACGGCGAGTTTAAAGCGTTTTTCCCCGAAAATGCGGTGGAGTATTTTGTTTCGTACTACGATTATTATCAACCGGAGGCTTATTTGCCTGTGTCGGATACGTATATCGAAAAAGACCTGGCTATCAATCAGGAGATTGAAAAGTTACGTCTGGCTACCACCTCGGCTTTGCTGTCGGGGAGGAGGGATGTGTTGGTTGTGTCATCGGTTTCGTGTATTTATGGTATGGGTAACCCCGATGATTTCACGAGCAATGTGATAGATATTCATCGTGGTCAACAAATTGTACGCAATGCATTTCTTCATACCCTTGTGGATAGTTTGTACACGCGCAATGAGATAGAACTGAACCGCGGAAACTTTCGTGTGAAAGGCGATACGGTCGATATATTCCTTGCGTATGCCGATTTTGTGTTGCGGGTGGTATTTTGGGGCGACGAAATTGAAGAAATTCAAACGGTTGATCCGGTAAATTTTCATGTGATTGAAACCGTGAATTCTTACAAAATATATCCGGCCAGTATTTTTGTTACCACCAAAGAAGCTACTGCCCGAGCCATTCAGCATATTGAGATTGATATGGCAAAACAGGTAGATTATTTCCGCTCCATTGGAAAAAATTATGAAGCAAAGCGCATCTACGAACGTGTGAATTACGACATAGAAATGATGAAGGAATTGGGCTACTGTTCCGGTATTGAGAATTACTCTCGCTATTTCGACGGTCGTGAAGCGGGTAGCAGGCCTTTCTGTTTACTCGATTATTTCCCAAAAGATTTTTTGATGGTGATAGACGAAAGTCACGTTTCTATATCTCAAATTCGTGCCATGTACGGAGGTGATTCTGCTCGTAAGCAAAACCTGGTGGACTATGGCTTTCGTTTGCCTTCGGCCAAAGACAACCGGCCGTTGAAGTTCGAAGAATTTGAAGAACTTGCTCCGCAAACTATTTATGTGAGTGCCACTCCGGCCGATTATGAACTGGAAAAAAGTCAGGGTATAGTTGTTGATCAATTAATCCGTCCTACCGGATTGCTCGATCCGATTATCGATGTGCGTCCAAGTCTGAACCAGATTGACGATTTACTGGAAGAAATTACGGTTCGTACCGAAAAGAATGAACGTACGCTTGTTACCACGCTTACCAAACGTATGGCCGAGGAACTCACCGATTATCTGACCAAAATGAACGTGCGATGTAACTATATTCACTCTGATGTGGATACGCTGGATCGTGTGCAGATTATGGAAGATTTGCGGCGTGGTGTGTATGATGTGCTGGTAGGTGTTAACTTGTTGCGCGAAGGGTTGGATTTACCCGAAGTTTCGTTGGTAGCTATTCTTGATGCCGATAAAGAAGGATTTTTACGGTCGCACCGTTCGCTTACTCAAACTGCGGGACGTGCAGCCCGTAACCTCAATGGTCGCGTAATTATGTATGCCGATAAGATGACGGATAGTATGGCTAAAACCATTTCGGAAACCAATCGACGCCGCGAAAAGCAATTGGCTTATAACGAATTGCACGGTATAACTCCAACGGCTATCATAAAAGGCGAACGGAACTCGTTTAGCAAAGCCGAACCTAATGCGTATATCGAACCTGAATCAATGCAAGGAATTGCAGCCGATCCGGTGGTACAATACATGTCGAAAACGGCTTTGGAAAAAACTATTGCCAAAACCAAGAAAGCCATGCAGGATGCTGCCAAGAAACTCGATTTTCTCGAAGCTGCTCAATATCGGGATGAGTTGATTAAACTGGAAGATCTTCTGAAAGGGAAAAATTAAGTGATAAATGATTAGTGATAAGTGGTTAACGTAAAATGGAGACTTGGTTTATAATCGCTAATCACTAACCACTAATCATTATTTTAGAATCGCTGACTGATATTGACAAATATTCTGGTATCTCTATTTTTGTCATTATCAAAGGTGGTTTCAAAATCAGCCGATAGCATTAATTTCTTCGCAATTCTCCACGACAAGCTCAACTCAGCAATATTTTGTATTGTTTGAAGCTGAGAATTACTGTAATTGAATGTTGTTTTTCTGTATTCCCCTTCCAAATTAAACTTCCCTGAGAAAAAATCGCGGTTTAATGATATTCCATATACATTTCCATTCGTGTATCCCGATTTGAAGGTAGTCGCCGTCAAAGTTGTTGATAGTTGAAATGGCAGGTTGGAGTAACTCATAAACGCGCTGGCATTTGTGGTAGCAAGGGTGTCTGTTTTTATTTTAGTAGGTACACGGTAGCCTGCAGTTCCGCCTACAGAGAAGTACCGGAACGGACGAACAGTGGTCTGAAAGCGTAAGCCCTGGCGTGTTGCTTTGTCCAATGTGCTGTCGATACGATTCTTGTAGGTTTCGTAGTAGTAAATATTTTTACGGGCATCGTAAGACAATGAAACCGATAACTGTCTCCACGGACTATATCGCAAAGAAACGTAGGTGCTTGTCAAATCAAAGGTGTTTTTTGGTAGACTGTCTTTCATTGCATAAAGATCCATTTCGAACGAGCAAAAAAGATCTACGTTTTTCAGGAGCGAATTGCTGTGTTGAAGGTAAATAAACCTACGGTCGGTTTTGAACTTATTCATCTGGTTAAATGCAGCCAGCGATGTTTGTGAAGTTCCGGTCTTGCTTTGGTAATTGTGAGCTATAAATGCTCCGAATTGTAGCAAGTCGGGGTTGAGGTAATACGTATACGTGTCAGGACGTGAGCCGACTACTGCACCGTATGAAAAGTGTTTGCCATCATTCTCAAATTGTAATCCATCCACAGCACCCACATTCGCCATGTAGTTATTTATTTTTCTACCCAGGATCACATGAGCAGTTTTACTGATGTCGTATTTTAGTGCTAGATTGTAGACTTTTAAATCTTTATATTTTTCAGTAGAATCATTGAGTTTATGAGTAAATGAAATATAACTCTCCAATGATAACTTTGAATTGCCGATATGCTCATCGTTCAGTGTCAGATTGTATCTTAGGCGGTTATTTGATGGATAATTTGTTGAAATGTTAGAGTAGGATGAAATGGACAAGCGACCGTCAAATCGTTGTTTTGAACTTGTGTCTTTATCTTTTTTTGTTGCCGATTTGATAGCCAGGTCATTTACCGATATGGATTCAATCGATTTTTCGGCCACCACTTCTAATGGTTTTTCTTCCACTTTCTTTCTCGCAGCTATCGGGTTAGTGACATTAAGCG